>FWWM01001500.1_pt1 | contig 69624 bp, 63 predicted proteins | sample 2228351 | NCBI WGS metagenome assembly FWWM01 (sample SAMEA103939774, study PRJEB20133) | metagenome | reverse complement strand
TATAGCCGCGTGGCATAGTCTTGAGCGCAAGCAACAACTCTCTCTCATAGGAGATGTCCTCCCCAAGGTCCTCCCGAATCGCGGCCTCCCACTTCGCAATCCGCTCCTTAAGGCTGCCTTCAAAGGAAACGAGCTCCCTAAGCCTCGGTTCAATCTCGGTCCAATTTCTCTCCAGTTGCTCTTGGTACGCGTATCGCCTCAAAAGCAGCTGGTCCCCAACCTCAAGAAGGACCGAGAAGATGGACTCCGCCGCGCTCATGGCACGTGGTACGTCGCGGAACGGTTCATCAGGGGCGTGCCCGGCCGGACTGCGGCCTATTGCAATTACCCAACCTGGTAGACCAAGCAAACCGATGGGAACACGACGAGCGTTTCGCGCCCACCTGTTGACGTCCGGGTCGCGTTCCGCCGTGAATAGCTCATGGGAAAAGGTATCAGCCCAGGAATGCAGTGCAATTCCAAGGGCAATGGGACTGCCGCTTTCAAACGCTTGGTTCAGGACGGCTTGCGCCCCCGCGTTGCCGGCAGTGGTTGGCGTCCCGAAGCCGCTGCTGAAAAAGTGGAAAGCGCGAGGTGTGTTTGTGGTCCCTTTGTAGTTCCAGAGATAGCCGAGGGACGGGTCCGGACTCGTGGGTCCATAGTCGTCAACGTACTGTGAGGCAAGGGCAACCAGTGTGCCGTCGTACCGCGTGTACCCAGCCCGCCGTGCCAGGTAGTACGACCGCATGCCCAGGAGCACCCCCAGCCCACACAGAATGTAAAGGCCAGGCGCGATCTGCTCCACAAAAAAGACGAAACGTTCCATTGGGGCCTTCTAGGCCAGCTCCTCCGTCGGCAGGTTGCGCAATATGCCGCGCAACAGGGTGGTCAGCTTGGGAACCAGTTGCTTGCCAGCCTCCAGCACCTCTTCGTGATCGGTCGTCCTGTCAGTATCCGGCTGGCTGATGGTGGTGTTGCTGATGCCGGAGATGCCGAGCACGCGGATGCCGGCGTGGGTGGCTGCGACGACTTCCGGCGCGGTAGACATGCCTACCGCATGTGCGCCCAGGGCGCGCAGCAGAGGTATCTCGGCGGGGGTCTCAAAAGATGGCCCGGCGACGAAGGCGTAGACGCCGTCGCGCAGCTCAATCCCGGCTTGTTCGGCCACCCGGTGGGCCAGTTGGCGGAGTGATGGGGTGTAGGCTTTGCTCATATCCGGAAAGCGCGTGCCCAGCGCCTCATCGTTCGGCCCGCGCAGGGGGTTGTGGCCCGCCATGCCCGGCAGGTTGATGTGATCCTGGATCAGCATCAGGTCGCCAGCCTTGAAGGTGGGGTCTACCCCCCCAGCGGCGTTGGTTACGATCAGGAGCCGAACTCCCAGCCGCTGCATAACCCGGATGGGGTACGTGACGGCGGCCATGCTATAGCCTTCATAGAAGTGAGCGCGCCCCTGCATGACCATAACTATGTGCCCTTCCAGCTCGCCGATCACCAGGCGGCCACTGTGGCCGACAACGGTGGAAAGCGGCCAGTTAGGCAGCTCGTGATAGGGTATGGTATCCGCGTTTTCAATCTGTTCTGCCAGCGCGCCCAGGCCCGAACCCAGGATCAGCGCAATCCTGGGCCGATGTCGGGTGTGGCGCTGGATAAAAGCTGCCGTGTGGTCATAATCGTGGAGAGCAAATTCTGTTTTTCGAGAGGACATTATAGCTTTCTCAGGGTGAGCAAAGTGTACAGTGCCATAGATTATAAGATACATGGTCCCAACTGTCAGGGGGAAGATTGCTGGGGTATGCTATAGTTGCTTGCTGTTTTGGTTTGTGGCATGGTGCAGCCCTCACCCAGTTGAGGAAGACGAGGGCGGATACTTGTTTCTGATCAGATGGCCTTTGTTGTGGGCGGTGTTGGGCTGGAGTCGAACGAGATGGCGGTTAATGTGTCCGTCACGATACAGCAGTATCAGCAACTCTACCGCAAACTCTACCGGCGGGAGCCGGGTGAGGTGCGGGACCTGGGTTCTGGCTGGGTGCTGGTTAACGGGGCGCGTATGCGGGTGACAGAACTCGAAAAGCTGACGGAACAGATGCGCCGTGAGTACCGGCTGGTGGTCGCACGCAAGCGCAGCATTGTTGAGCGGCTTCTGGCCTGGTTCCGGGAAAGCTGAGGTGCTCACAGGATGAGCATGGCATCCCCGAAGCTGTAGAAACGGTAGCGCTCCGCTTTGGCGATCTCGTAGGCCTGCAATGTGCGCTCCCGCCCCAGGAAGGCAGAGACCAGCATCAACAGCGTTGAGCGTGGCAGGTGGAAGTTCGTGATCATGCCGTCCACGATCCGAAAGCGATATCCAGGGCGGATGAAGAGACTGGTCTCCTGCTCAAAGGCGACCACGGGACGCCATGGGCAGTAGCCGCTGGCAGATGGGGCCATGCCGTCTGCCGGGTCCTCTCCTGCGCTAAGGAGCGCTGCGGTCTCCAGGGTGCGCACCACCGTGGTCCCCACCGCGATCACCCGCCCACCAGCAAGCTTGGCTTCGTTGATCCTTTGTGCCTCCTGGGCAGGCAGAGAGGCCCACTCGCTGTGCATCCGGTGTTGTTCGATGTGCTCAGTGCGCACTGGCTGGAAGGTATCCAGCCCGATGTGCAGTGTGCAGTAGGCGAACCGGATGCCCTGTTCCTTCAGTCTCAGCAGCAGCTCCCCGGTGAAGTGAAGCCCGGCTGTCGGCGCGGCTGCCGAGCCTGCATGGCGTGCGAAAACGGTCTGGTAACGGTCTGGGTCAGTCAGTGGCTCGCGGATGTAAGGGGGCAGGGGGATTTCCCCCACATCGGCCAGGTGCGGCAGGATCGGTTCCGCAAAGCGCACAACCCGCCGGGCGCCATCCAGCGTCTCGATGATCTCCGCTTCGATGGTCCGCGTCTTGTTTTTGTTTTCGCTCCTGTAGATCTCAAGGCGGGTGCCGGGGTTTAACCGCTTGCCGCCCACCAGCGCTACCCAGGTCGTCGGATCAATTTTGCGCAGCAGCAACAACTCGACAGCGCCGCCCGTCGGCACTTTGCGGGCGCGTAGCCGCGCCGGGATCACTTGCGTCTGGTTGAGGACGAGCACATCCCCGGCTTTCAGGTACGCAGGCAGATCGTAGAAGTGGCGGTGTTCGATCTCGCCTTCCCGGCGCGGGACGACCAGCATACGCGACGCATCGCGTGGATGGACCGGCTTCTGGGCAATAAGCTCAGGGGGGAGGTCGTAGTCGAAATCGGAAAGCTTCATGGTGTCTTCGATGGCAGGTCCACAGGGTGGGTTATCATCGGTTGGCCAGCCTGGCGATCACGTTGAGCACGAGCGTGAGTATCACGCTGAGCAAGCACATGCTGAGCAGGGGGATGAAACAGGTGTACCCCTGTCCTTCGATATGGATGCTCCCCGGCATGTTTTCCAGGTTGGCAAAAGGAGGGAAGCGGCTGATAAGCAGCAAGACTCCACCCAACAAAGTCATGCTCAGGCCTATGATCAGCAGGATGCGTCCGGCAGTGTCCAGACCCATGTGCGGGTTCCTCCCTTTACTCCCTAATTCCCAGTAGCTACAACAGCCTGGGTTGCTCCGGTGAACCGGTGTAGGGCAAGCCGAGATGCTGATAGGCGCTTGGCGTGACCACGCGGCCACGTGGCGTCCGATCCAGGAAGCCAAGCTGGAGCAGATAGGGTTCGTACACATCCATAATGGTGTCTGGCTCTTCACTGATAGCGGCGGCGATGGTCTCCAGCCCCACCGGCCCCCCACTGAATTTCTCGATGATCGTCGATAGCACACGCCGGTCGATCTCATCCAGTCCAAGCTGGTCGATATCCATCAGGTTCAGGGCCTCGTCTGCCACCGCAGCGGTGATGACGCCATCTGCACGCACCTGCGCGTAATCCCTGACCCGCCGTAGCAGACGCAATGCCACGCGCGGCGTGCCGCGTGCCCGCCGGGCGATCTCCAGAGCGCCGTCTTCTTCGATGGGGGTTTCCAGCATGGCGGCGGCCCGCTTGACGATTTGGAGCATGGCGTCCAGCCTGTAGAAATCCAGCCGGTAGATCGCGCCGAACCTGGTCCGCAACGGCGCGGTCAGCAGCGCCAGCCGGGTTGTCGCGCCGATGACGGTGAAGCGGGGCAGGTTGAGCCGCACGTTCTTGGCGGACGGCCCTTTGCCGATCACGATATCCAGCGCGAAATCCTCCATGGCGGGGTAGAGCACTTCCTCCACGGCGCGCCCCAGACGGTGAATCTCGTCGATGAAGAGCACGTCCTTGTGCTTGAGGTGGGTCAGAATGGCCGCCAGATCGCCGGCGCGTTCGATGGCCGGTCCCGCTGTGACCCGAATGTTGACCCCCATTTCGTTGGCGATCACGTGGGCCAGCGTGGTCTTGCCCAGGCCCGGCGGGCCGTAGAGCAGGGTGTGGTCAAGCGCTTCGTTACGCTGCTTGGCTGCCTTAATCAGGATGCTCAGGTTGTCCTTGACCCGCTCCTGCCCTGTAAGCTCGCTTAGGCGCGAGGGGCGCAGGGTGAGGTTCTGCCGGTCGTCGGGATGGCGCTTGCCGCTGATCAGTCGCTGGGAGTCGGTCATAAAGTGGTGGCCTCAAGGCAATCGGTTGCCTGTAAGTATAACCGTCCCGTAAGTCCCTGCAATACGTGGGAAGGCCGCCAGAGCGTTCGTATGTCAAGCGGTTGCCAGCCGTATATCGCCATCAGGGCCGTTATGTGCTACAGTACACAGCGCTCACAACTCTGTGGGTGGAGCTGTGCGTACTTTTGGCATGCCAGCCGATTCGTATCGTAAGGAGATTGTTGGGTGAATATTGTGCAGAGCGTCGCGGAACAGATCATCAATAACGTCAGCCAGGTGATTATCGGCAAGCGGAACGAGATTCGCCTGACCGTTCTGGGACTGCTGTGTGAGGGGCATATTCTCATCGAGGACGTGCCAGGTGTGGGCAAGACCATGCTGGCCCGCTCCCTGGCCCGCTCCATAGGCTGCACGTTCAGCCGCATCCAATTCACGCCGGACATGCTGCCCACCGACGTAACGGGGGTGTCCGTCTATAACCAGAAGATTCTGGAGTTTGAGTTTCGCCCCGGCCCCATCATCGCGCAGATCGTCCTGGCCGACGAGATCAACCGGGCTACCCCGAAAACTCAGGCTGCCCTGCTGGAGGCAATGGAAGAGCGCCAGATTACAGTGGATGGCGTCACTTACAAGCTGGACCTGCCCTTCCTGGTTCTGGCGACGCAGAACCCCATTGAATATGAGGGCACCTTCCCCCTGCCGGAGGCACAGATTGATCGCTTCATCATGCGCATTGAGCTTGGCTACCCAAGCCCGCAGGAAGAGATCGCCATGATGGACTCCCAGCAGTATCAGCATCCGGTCAACCAGATTCAGCAGGTGGTCAGCGTCCAGGAATTGCTGGCTGCGCAGCAGATGGTCCATGAGGTCTACCTGGCCCCGGAGATCAAACGGTATATTGTGGAGCTGGTCAACGCAACGCGCCGTCACCCGGATGTGTACCTGGGAGCCAGCCCACGGGGCACGCTGGCGCTCTTCCGGACGGCGCAGGCCCGCGCGGCGAGCGTGGGGCGGGATTACGTGCTGCCGGATGATGTCAAAGCGCTGGCGGAGGCTACCCTCGCTCACCGCATCATTCTTGGCCCTGCTGCCCGCATCAAAGACATCTCTCCACAGACGATCATCCGCGACATCCTGGCGACAGTCCCGGTTCCCGGCGCTACCATCGGTGCAGCGCGCTAGGTGATCTCGCCACTTGGCCATGAGTAGTCGAAGAAACGCCGTCTACATCTTGCTTAGTTTGTCGCTTCTGCTGGGGTTGCTCAGTGGCCGCGCCCTTATGTTCAACATCGCTTACGTTCTGGGCGGCCTCCTGGTGCTCTCCTTGCTGTGGGCCTGGACCGGTGTGTCCTGGGTTCGCATCAGGCGCTCTACACGCGGGCGGCGCGGCCAGGTGGGCAAAACCTTTATCGAGTCTTTTGCCGTCCGCAACAACAGCATTTTTCCCAAGCTGTGGCTGGAGATTCGCGATCACTCCTCCCTGCCCGGTCACCGGGCCAGCCGTGTTGTGCCCAGCCTGCTGCCCGGCGCTGAGTACCGTTGGGAAGTTCACACCGTTTGCAGCGTGCGCGGAGAATTCCAGCTAGGCCCCATCACCGTCACCAGCGGCGACCCCTTCGGCCTTTTCCGGTTTCCCCGGCGGCTGGCCGCCGCGTCGAAGATCGTCGTGTATCCTGCCACCCTGCCTGTTCACGACTTTGCCATCCCCAGCGGATTGCTCTCCGGCGGTGATGCGCAGCGGAGAAGGGCGCAATTTGTCACCACCAATGCGGCAGGTGTCCGGGACTACGCACCGGGCGACAGCTTTAACCGCATCCATTGGCGCAGCACGGCCCGCAAAGGCCGCCTGATCGTCAAAGAGTTTGAGCTTGACCCGCTCGCCGATGTATGGCTCTTTCTGGACCTCTCTGCCAGGACGCTGGTAGAGCGCCCCGATGCCTACCGCTATCTCAACTATGCAAACGGAAATTCCTGGGCTTCGGTGCCCCTGCCGGCCTCGACAGAAGAATATGGCGTGGCCATCGCCGCCTCCCTGGCCAAGTTCTTCCTGGAGCGTGGCCGCAACTTCGGCTTTGTCACCTACGCGCCGCAGCGGGAGGTCGTCCAGGCTGATCGCAGCCAGCGCCAGTTGAACCAGATTCTGGAGATTCTGGCGGTGGCCAGGAGCACGGGCGATTTCGACCTGGAGCATATGTTGAGCATGGATGCCGACTACCTGGGGCGCGGCACCACGCTCATCCTGGTTACGGCAGATCAAACCGAAGGATGGGTTCGGGAAGCGCATATTCTTGCCAGGCGAGGCGTCCGTATTGTCGCCATCCTCCTGGACCCACGCAGTTTTGGCGGGGCCGCCAGCGCGCACCAGACCCAGGCGCGCCTGGCCTCCATAGGAGCACCGACTTACGTTGTGCGTCAGGGGGATAACTTGACCGCAGTGCTGAGCCAACGCCTTCGCTGACAGATAGTTACCCCTTCATGATCAACCGTCCCCCGCAGATCAAAAGGTTCGCCCTGTACCTGGCCGTTCTGGTCAGTGGCATGACGACTCTGGCTGTTGAACTTTCCGCATCCCGGCTGCTTGGGGCGCTCTTCGGGACGAGCAACATCGTTTGGGCGAACATTATCGGGCTGATCTTGATCTACCTTGCGCTGGGCTACTTCCTCGGTGGGCGCTGGGCGGACCGTTCTCCAACCGCGACCACGCTCTACCAGATTGTGGCCTGGGCTGCGTTCTTGAGCGGCCTGGTCCCCACCCTTGCTCACCTGTTGCTGCCGGTCATTGCCCGGCTGGGGCTGTCTGTAGGCGTGGCAACGGCTGCTGCCATGTTCGCGCTCTTTGCTGTTCCGGTGACTCTGCTGGGTGTCGTGCCCCCTTTTGCCATCCGCCTGGCTCTTGCCACGGCAGGCCGGGCCGGGGCCGTGGCGGGCAAGGTCTACGCCATTTCTACCCTGGGCAGCATCATCGGCGCCCTGGCCCCGGTGCTATACCTGCTGCCAGAAGCCGGTACAACCGCCACCTTTCATTTTTTCGCGGCGGCGCTTCTGGTCATTGCGCTTGCTGGCCTGGCCCTGCACAACCGGCGACTGTGTCTTCGGCTGGTGTGGATGTTTCCGGTTCACGTCCTGTTGTGGGCCTTGCTCTGAGCCTGCCTTTTGAAGAGAGATAGCAGCATGTGCGCAAAGCCCACCCCTGTCAAGGCTTCTGGCTGGCGACTTTTGGATGCGCTGCTTGGTTTGTTAGTGACCATTGCTATCCCCACGTGGCTGGCGCTGAGCAGTACGCAATTGCTGGCGAGTGAGGCCTACTTGCGGCTTGAATACGGGAAGCCCGACTTTCCCCCTGATCCCTACGGCTTCAGCCAGGAGGAACGCTTCGTCTATGCCACCCACGCCATCCGTTACCTGCGAAACGATCAAGGCATCGAGTACCTGGCGGCGCTGACCCTGCCCGGCGGTGAGCCTCTGTTCAACCAGCGTGAGCTACGCCACATGGCCGATGTGAAGGCAGTGGTTCAGGCCGCTTTCGCGGTGCATGGTGTGCTCACCGTTCTGCTGGTGGGTGGCGTTTGGTATCTGGTCCGCGCACCGGAAAGGCGCCCCCTGCTCAGGAGATGCATGGCACAGGCAGGGTATCTCACGCTGAGCGTCATCCTCACCCTGGCCCTGCTGGCCGTGCTGTTTTGGGACACCTTCTTTGAGGGCTTCCACCGGCTGTTCTTTGAAGACGGCACGTGGCGCTTCGCGTATACAGACGCGCTCATCCGGCTCTTCCCAGAGCGGTTCTGGTTTGATGCTGCCCTTACCCTTGGCGTGCTATGTGCCCTGAGCGCCCTGGCACTGGTCATCCTTGCCTGGCGCTGGGAATACACAGCCAAAGCGGCGGCACCCGGTGCCGCCGCCTCTAAGCAGGACCAGCCTACCGGGCCTTAGGCCCCGAACTTTTCCAGTCGATTGGCGTGAGCCAGCATCATCGGCATCAGGTCTGTGGCCTGGAACTGCCCAAGTGCCCCTGCCATACACTCCCGCTCCCCGAAAGCGGTAGCCCGGTCAGGCATGTGGGTGGCGGGTGCCCACAGCAACGTGGGAACCGGATGCCAGCTATGCGCCCGATAGGTCGCCGGCGTGGAATGGTCGCCCGTGATCACCAACACATCCGGCTTAAGGTCCAGCAGAGCCGGTAAGGCGGCGTCCACCTCCTCGATAACCTTCACCTTCGCCTCAAAGTTGCCATCTTCGCCCCGGCTGTCCGTGGGCTTGATGTGGCAGAAGACGAAATCATACTGGTCCCAGATGCCCGCCACGCGCTTGAACTCGTCGGCTGGCGTATCATGGGCATCCGTCTCGATCACGTCCATGCCCACCAGCGTGCTCACACCTTTGTACATGGGGTACACCGCGACGCAGGCTGCCCTGAGCCTGTAAACGTCTTTGAACTTGGGCAGGTTGGGGTCCTTGGCGAAGCCGCGCAGCAAGACCATGTTCGCCGGGTGCCGATCCTTGAGGATTTCCCTGGCCTGGGCGATCCATTGGTTGACGAGCTTCGCCGTCGACTCGGCCTCCGGCTCAAGCGCCCTGGCCGGGAGCGGCTCCACGCCTGTAGCCTGCGGGTCCGTATCATCTATTGCCGCGTTCAGCCCTTCGCCCCGCAGCACGAGGACGAAGCGGTACTCTTTCTCTACCTGGGCCTCCACCTGCACCCCCGGCAACTGGATGTCCCTGAGCAGCGCGACCAGCTCGGCTGCTTTCTCGGTGGGGATGCGCCCGGCGCGCCGGTCTGTGATCTTGCCCTCGGCGTCCATCGTGGCGAAATTGCCACGCGCCGCCACGTCACCGGCGTTGAGCCGCATACCCACGCCCAGCGCCGAGAGTACGCCTCGCCCCACCTCGTGCTGAACGGCGTCGTAGCCGAACAAGGCCAGGTGAGCCGGGCCACTGCCGGGGGAAATCCCACGCCGGATGGGGATGCTCAGCCCCACACAGCCTTCCTGGGCCAGGCGATCCATATTCGGGGTGCGGGCGGTTTCCAGTTCAGTCATCCCCCCTTGCTCACGGGGGAGACCACCCACACCGTCCATGACCAGCAGAATGATCTTGCCCCCCTGGGGGCGGACCAAGCGGGAGATCAGTTCTAAGTTCGCCATAGCAACATCCTTCTCTCATTCTCGTCAAGATCAGGGAGCCACCCGCATGTTGTAACACAAGGGGCGTTTTCGTCAAGCCAACACCTGAAATTGTGCAGCCCAAATAGGGTCAAAGATCAGCGCTCTCCCCCTTTGACAGCGCCTGCTGCTACATGTTAATCTACACGCTGGGTTGTTGGTAAAGGCACTGCTAGCGGTTATGAAGAAGAGACGTTCCTCTTACCTGAAATGGTTGACGCCGGGCCTGGGGATAAAACGCTGGCTTCTCCTGCTCCTGGCCGGGATCACGATCCTGAGCATTGGGCTGGCCCAGATCGTCGTCGAGGCCTACCGCTATCAGCCGCTGCCTGACGCCTTGTCTGTCCTTCTGTTGCGGCCTCTTCCCGTTTGGGCGCGTGTTCTTATCGCCGTCGTCATCAGCGCCAGCCTGATCGGCGTCGCCTTTTATGAGCTAAATCGCTCCATCCTGGCCCCCTATAGGGCAGTACAGGCCGGGCCGATGGTCGAGACGCTGTATACGCATTATGTGCGCAAGCGTGGGCCGAAGGTTGTTGCCATTGGAGGGGGAACAGGCCTGCCAGCCGTGCTGCGTGGCATGAAGAAACACACCAACAACCTCACCGCGATCGTCACAGTTGCCGACGACGGCGGGAGCTCTGGACGGCTGCGCCGCGAGTTGGGCATCCTGCCGCCGGGCGACCTGCGGAACAACATTGCGGCGCTTGCCGACGACGAAGACCTGATGACGCAGTTGTTCCAGTATCGCTTCGGCGCTGGTGACCTGGATGGCCATAGCTTCGGCAACCTGTTCCTGACGGCCCTTTCAGACATCACAGGCAGTATGGAGCACGCTTTGCTGGAGACGGAGCGCGTGCTTGCCATCCAGGGCAGTGTCCTCCCGGCGACGCTTGATGATATCACGCTCATCGGCGAGGTCCGCTCGCCAGAGGTGCCCGGACTGCGCGCTATTTCGGGGGAATCCCAGATCACTGAGGCGCGGGGGGTCATCGAGCGCGTGTATCTCAAGCCTTCTCATGTGCGGGCCTACCCCAAAAGCGTCCAGGCTATACTGGCAGCCGACCTCATCGTCATCGGGCCGGGGAGCCTGTACACCAGCATTCTGCCGACGTTGCTGGTCAGCGGCATTGTCGAGGCGATACGGGCCAGCAATGCCCTGTGCGTCTACGTGTGCAATGTGGCCACCCAGCCGGGAGAGACAGATGGCTTTGACGTAGCCAGGCACATCCTGGCCCTGGAGGATCACGTTGGCCGCCATTTGTTCCAGGTTGTTCTGGCCAATAACCACTTTCCTGAACGGAATGTCGGAGCGAACACTCAGTTTGTCCTGCCTGCTCCGGAAGGGCATGAGACGGGCAAGCGCTACCAGGTCGTCTATGCCGACCTTACGGACTACCGTTATCCCTGGCGGCACGACTCGGACAAGCTGGCCCAGGCTTTGCAGACATGCTATGCCAACTACCAGGCAAGTCTCCTTAAAGAGATAGCCTGAAGTTCGGAAACCGATCACTGAACTGTGTAATTCTGCTACCCGCAAACGAAAGGATGCACTGCTATGCCAACACGTGTCGGCATCAATGGCTTTGGTCGCATTGGCCGTCAGGTTCTTCGCGCTGTGGAGGAGAGCCTGGGCGATTCGCTGGAGGTCGTCGCGTTTAACGACCTGGGTGATGTCAAGACTATGGCGCACCTCCTGCGCTATGACACCAACTACGGCAAATTCCCTGGCACGGTTGAGGTGGATGGAAACAACCTCATTGTCAATGGCAAATCCATCCGGGGCTTTGCCGAGAAAGACCCCGCCAACCTGCCATGGGGCGATCTGGGTGTGGAGATCGTCGTTGAGAGCACGGGGGTCTTCCGCAGCAGGGAAAAATGCCAGCCTCACCTGGACGCTGGTGCAAAGAAAGTGATCATCTCGGCTCCGGCCAAGGGTACGGTCGACCTGACCATCGTGCTGGGCGTGAACGACGACCAGTACGACCCCGCTACGCATCACATTGTCTCCAATGCCTCCTGCACCACGAACTGCCTGGCTCCTGCGGCCAAGGTAGTGCACGACGCCATCGGCATTGAGCGGGGTATCATCACCACCATTCACTCCTACACCAATGACCAGCGCATCCTGGACCTGCCGCACAGCGACCTGCGCCGTGCCCGCGCCGCTGCCATGAACATCATCCCGACCACTACCGGCGCGGCGAAGGCTGTCGCCCTGGTCATCCCGGACCTCAAGGGCAAGTTTGACGGTATCGCGGTTCGCGTCCCCACTTCGACCGTGTCGCTGGTTGACGGGGTTTTCGAGCTGTCCAGGGAGACCTCCACTGAAGAGGTGCACGCCGCCTTCAAGCAGGCTGCGGAAGGGAAGCTGCAGGGGATTCTCGGCTTCTCTGAGGAGCCACTTGTCTCCTCCGACCTCAAGGGCGATCCGCGCTCCAGCATTGTGGATGCCGAGTTCACCTATGTGTTCAACGGCAACATGCTGAAGTTGCTCACCTGGTATGATAATGAGTGGGGGTACTCGGTGCGCACGGCTGAAGTGGCCGCCATGATGGCAAAGCACCTTTAGTCTGCTGCCAACGCACCTGCCATCGTCGAGGCTGTGCTTTCAGGGGTGGGGCTGTGCCCTGCCCCTGCCTGTGTCTGTCTGCAACCGCCGCATATCGAAAGGAGCATGACCATCATGAACAAGAAGACCGTTCGTGATGTTGACCTGGCTGGCAAGCGCGTGCTGGTGCGTGTGGACTTTAACGTGCCCCTGGAGGGTGACAGGGTCACCGACGACACGCGCGTCCGCGCTGCCATCCCTACGCTGCGCTACATTTTGGACCAGAAGCCGCGCGCCCTGATCTTGATGTCCCATCTGGGGCGTCCTAAGGGAGAGCCAAAGCCGGAGTTCTCGCTGCGACCGGTGGTGCCGGTTCTGAGTGCATTGCTGGGCACCGATGTGGCTTTCGCAGAAGACTGCGTGGGACCCAAGGCAAAGGAGGCGGCTGCTGCGCTGCCTGAGGGTGGCGTCCTGCTGCTGGAGAACACTCGCTTCCATGCCGGGGAAACCAAGAACGACCCCGCGCTCTCGGCGGAGCTGGCCGAGCTGGGCGACATCTATGTCAACGATGCCTTTGGTAGCGCACACCGTGCCCATGCTTCGACCGTTGGGGTCACCAACCACCTGCCGGCGGTTGCCGGTTTTCTCATGGAAAAGGAGCTGCAATACCTGAGCAGCGCCATCGCCAGCCCCCAGCGGCCCTTTGTCGCCATCCTGGGCGGGGCCAAGGTCTCCGACAAGATTGGCGTCATTGAAGCGCTGCTGCAAAAGGTGGACAAGCTGTTGATCGGCGGGGGTATGGCCAACACGTTCTTCAAGGCGCAAGGTTATGGAGTGGGCGAATCGCTCGTGGAGGAAGAGGTCTTGCAGACAGCCGCCGAGCTGCTTGAGAAGAGCGGCGAGCGCCTGTACCTGCCGGTGGACGTGGTGATCGCCGATGCGTTCGCCAACGATGCCAACACGCAGGTCGTTTCGCCTGCGGATGGCGTGCCTGCCGGATGGCGTATCCTGGATATTGGGCCTAAGACCCTGGAGGTGTTCCAGAAGGCCCTGGAAGATGCCAGAACCGTCGTCTGGAACGGTCCCATGGGTGTCTTCGAGATGGACAACTTCGCAAAAGGCACGCAGGAAATAGCCCACATCCTGGCCCGCCTGACCGAGAAGGGAACGGCGACCATCATCGGCGGTGGTGACTCCGCAGCAGCCGTGCAGCAGGCAGGCCTGGCCGATAAGATGACCCATATCTCGACCGGCGGCGGGGCCAGCCTGGAGCTGCTGGAAGGGCGGGTTCTCCCCGGCGTTGCCGCCCTGCAAGATAAAGAATAACACCGGACTGCCGGTAAAGGTAGGGCAGGGGGCGGTGGGTTGCTGTTCCCCTGCCCGACTATTTTACAAATCGGTAATACGCTTCTATTGTGGCCGAAACATCACCCGTACTATAATGCTGGCGGGGCAGTTCCTCCGGTTTCACAACCATTCGCGCAGTCATAGCATCGCCTGGGGGGCCGGGGAACCCTTCTCATCATACAGGCTTCACGTAGTACGGACGGGGAGTTTCCATGAGCTTCGTGGCGGGTGAAACTGTTGGTCGCTATCGTATTGTTGAGCAGCTTGGCCAAGGGGGCATGGCGACCGTTTACCGAGCATACGACGCCAACCTTGACCGCTATGTGGCCATTAAGGTCATGCACCAGGCCTTCAAGGAAGACCCTAATTTCCTGGCCCGCTTCAGGCGTGAAGCGCAGATTGTGGCCCGGCTGCGCCATCCCCACATCGTAGCCATCCATGAATTTGACGAACATCGTGGGCAGCCCTATCTGGTCATGGAGTTTATTGCCGGGGAGACATTGAAAGCGCGGCTTACCCGGCAGCCATACACCCTTGGTGAAACCGTCAAGTTAATCACTGCTGTGGGGGAGGCCCTTACATATGCCCATGACCAGGGCGTGCTCCACCGGGACATCAAGCCTTCGAATATCCTGCTTGACGCCAAAGGCACGCCTTACCTGACGGACTTCGGGCTGGCCCGCATGGTGCAGGCTGGTGAATCCACGCTGAGCCAGGACATGATGCTGGGCACGCCGCAGTATATCTCTCCGGAGCAGGCGCAGGGCATAACCACGCTTAGCCCGGCTACGGACATCTACTCCCTGGGGATTGTGCTCTACCAGCTTGTCGTGGGGCGGGTTCCCTTCAGCGCAGATACCCCCTATGCCATTGTGCACGATCATATTTACAAGCCGCTGCCGCTGCCCCGCACGATCAATCCCAATGTCTCCCCGGAGATTGAGCGCGTGTTGCTCAAGGCGCTGGCCAAGGACCCCAACGACCGCTTTCAATCGGCGGCGGACCTGGTCCGGGCGTTTCGGGAGGCTGTGGAAAGCGAACCGGCTACGCCAGCGTCACAGCCGGTGACTCACCGTGTCACTCCAGGCCAGGCATCGCCGCCCAGTCCGGCCATCCCGGCAGTTATGCCGCCAACCGCCGATGAGACTCCTTACATAGACGCAAAAACGCCTGCCCGGCGACGGCCCATGTTATGGATGCTGGGTGGCCTGGCGGCGTTTATCTTGACCTGCCTGCTGGGGCTGTTCGTCGCCATAGCTGCCATCACAGACCCAACCTTGCAGGACCCACTCCTGCTGACACCCAACCCGGCCCCTCCCCAGGCCGTTACCCCTGCTGCTCCCCCAGAGATCCCTCGCGTCAGCGTCGGTGAGGCGCAGCGTATGGTGGATGCCGCCCCTGACGATCCGGTCGCGCACTTCGCGCTGGCGCTGGCGCTGCTGGAGGAAGGACAACGGCTGGCTGCGCAGCAGGCTTTTCAGGAGGCCATTGCTCTGGCAGGCGATAACGGCCTGCTTGTTGCCGACGCAGCCCGGCAGGCAGCCCAAATGGGCTATATGTTGGAGACGATGGAGCTTCTTGCGCAGGCCCTCACGCGCGATCCTGGTCTTCGTGACCAGGTGGGGGCGCTGATGTACGAGTTCGCCAGCGCGGCGGGACGGCGCGAGGTATTGTTCTTCAGCCGCATGGCGGAGAATCACCCCGATTCTCCGGGTGGTTACGTGATGCTGGCACGGGCGTATCTCTCCGTCCAACAACTGGATATGGCCGAGGAGGCCGTCAACAGGGCGCTCGAACTTGACGGCGCGCTGCCGGAGGCGCACCTGGTACTGGGAGAGTTGTATGCGGCGCAGGATCGCCTTGACGAAGCGGTCACTGAATGGCGGTTCGCCGCGACGGCCAGCGATACCCCTCCCTGGGTTGTGGAGAGGGCCAATGCACTGCTGGCCGAATATATGCGTTAGGATGACCGAAGCAGGTTCCGGATTCTTCACCCCCAAAGGAGACCGCATGACGATGCGTACCCCAATCATTGCTGGCAACTGGAAGATGTACAAGACCCCCGCCGAGGCCGAGGCGTTCGTGCGTGCCCTGGCTCCCCGGTTGGAGCCTTTCGGTTCGGTGGAGCGAGTCGTCTGTCCCCCGTATGTGGCCATCCCTGCTGTGAACGTTGCCCTGGCTGGCACGCCCATCAAGGTTGGCGCACAGGATGTGCACTTCGAGGACGAGGGCGCTTATACGGGCCGTGTTTCCCCGCTGATGCTCAAGGGACTCGTGGAATACATCATCGTTGGCCACTCGGAGTGTCGTCGTGACCTGGGGGACACAGACGAGATCGTCAACAGGAAGGCCAGGGCGGCGCTGGCGCACGGCTTCAAGCCCATTATTGCGGTGGGCGAAAGCCTGGAGCAAAACGAGGCGGGGGAGACCGAGTCCTTCGTCAGTCAGCAGGTGAGGGCAGCGTTTGCCGACATCTCTGCCGAGCAGGCGCTCAGCACGGTGGTGGCCTACGAGCCTATCTGGGCCATTGGCACTGGCAGGAATGCCAGCGCGGAAGTGGCCAACAGCATCATCGGCGGCGTAGTGCGCAAGGCGCTGGCCGCCCTCTATGGAGACGATGTTGCCGGGCAGATTCGCATCCAGTATGGGGGCAGTGTTAAGCCCGACAACATGGCAGAATACATGGCGCAGCCGGATATCGACGGCGCGCTTGTGGGCGGCGCGTCCTTGAAGGTGGATTCCTTCGTCGAGCTGGTCCGGCTTGCTGCCGAATCCGTCACGTGATGTAAAGCGACGAAGCGGTTTCTTGAAGCCATCTCATGCACGCTCTGGATCTGCTTACCCCCTGGCTGACCCTGACATCCGTTTTGTTGCCGCTCTGGTATCTGGAGCGCTGGATCCATCAACACCTTTATGGCGTGGGGTGGCTTCTTTTCAAGGACAAAGAGCGGGCCACCGTTCTCTACTATCTGATCCTGTTGCCTGGGGTCTTTCTCCATGAGTTCACGCAGTGGCTGGTTGCTGGCGCGCTGAACGTGCGGATCAAGCGCGTCATGGTCTGGCCCAAACCTCAGAGCAATGGCACATTGCGCCTGGATTTTGTGCAGGTGCAGAAAACGGACCAGTTTCGCGCAGCTATTATTGGCATGGTGCCCCTGCTCTCTGGCATCGCGCTGGTGCTGTTCATCAGCCGCAGTGTCTTCGATGCCCATCACCTTGCAGATGCCTTTGCCACCGGTGACCTGCCGACCGTTCTGCGCGGATTGGAGCAGTTTTTTTCCACGCCGGATTTCTGGCTGTGGCTCTACCTGCTTTTCGCTATCGGCAACGGCATGGTGCCCACCCCTTACGACCGGCAAAGCTGGCCGTTCTTGCTGGGTACAGTTGGAGCCTTAGCCCTTTTTCTGGTGATTATCGGGCTGGATCAGGAGGTGCTGGTGCCTGCGCTGCAAGGTCCCATTGCCCAGGCGCTCCGCATTCTGGTCGCTGCTTGCTCCACCATCCTGGTGCTGGATTGTTTTGTGGTGCTGGGCCTGGCTTTACTGGAGAAGGTTCTGGAGAAGGTTACGGGCGAACAGGTTCAATATCAGCCCAGGCGCAGGCCTGCCCCCAAGCCTGAGCCGGGCGGGGAAATACCGCTGCCCGCAGACCAGACCCCACTGCGGATCACCGAGCGCCGGCTGCCCATTCCTCCGCCCCCGAAGCGGTCGCGCCGCAGGAAGAAGCAGGCCACTGAACTCCAGGCACGCACCCTGGAGGCGCCGGCGCGGCCTGCCATCGCCCCTCCCGACCGGGACGAGGCAGAAGCGAAGCCAGCCTGGCAGAGAGAGCGGGAAGCCTGGCAGATTGGGGGGGGTGAGGAATCTGAGGACGACCTGCCGGACTGGCGGCGGGATTATGCCGAAACTGAGGAGGAGGGTGAGGAGACAGAGGAGGCCGCCGGGTCTCTGGTAGAGGAGGACTTGGAAACGTCGGAAGAGGATGAAGAGGATGAGGAGGACTTGGAAACGTCGGAAGAGGATGAAGAGGATGAGGAGGACGGCGGTGGCATGGACCTGCGTTATGAGGAAATGGAAGACTCCCCCTAGGATTCCCCGTGCCCTTCTTCTTGGGATGGCTGCCTGGAAAAGCGGGCCAGTGCGGCAAACCCGACCATCCCCAAAGCAGCCATTACCAGCATAACAATGAACTTGAACAGGCGGCTGGTGGTGGCCAGGGCCAGCACTCCAAAGAGGGCACAGAACAGGTAGTATCCCAGGACGATGAGCCTGGGACTCAGCCCCATATCGATCAACCGGAAATGGAGATGCCCCCGGTCTCCCTCCGCAGGGTTGCGGCCCCGCACCACCCGGTTCACGATTTGCCACACCACGTCCAGCAGTGGCAGTCCCATCGCCAGGAGGATTGTCGCTGCCTTGGCTCCGCCGATGATGCTCAAAGCCCCCAGGGTATAGCCCAGAAAGAAAGCGCCGTTGGAACCCATAAACACCCTGGCTGGGGGAAAATTGAACAGCAGGAATCCTGCCGTTGCGCCCATCAGGGCCAACGGTAGCAGGCTGACGCTGATCTGCGGCGGGTCCAGGCGAAATGCGCCGTTGGCAAACAGCACCGCAGCAGCGATAAACGCCACGCCGCCAGCTAGCCCGTCAAGGCCATCCAGCCAGTTCACCGTGTTCATCATCAGCCCCAGCCAGAAGACGCTGAGCGTGACGGTGACGAAAAAGGGCCATGGCTCGGTCTGTTGCCCTGTAAAAGGGTTGTTCAGGGTCTCTATAAAGATGCGAAAGATCACCGCGATGGCGGCAACGGCAAGCTGTGCAAAGTACTGGGGCAGGGGGCCGAACTCGAAAATGTCGTCCAGCAGGCCGAAAAGGAAGATGAGCGTGCCGCCCAGCAGCAACCCTGCCAGGCGAATCCATTCCCAGGGGTCAAAACGGGGCACAGGCATCAACTGCGCCGCCAAAACGGCCAGCGTGAAAGCGCCATACAGTGCCAACCCGCCCAGCTTGGCCGTGGCAGTCGGGTGCTTGTGCCGTCCACGTGGTCGGTCGACGATGTTCCAGCGAGTGGCCAGTTTGCGGGCGAGGGGGGTCAGCAGAATGGCGACGCCGAATGCAATGGCGAAGACGGTGAAAAAGGCCCCCAGATACTCGTTGGGCATTACAACCCTTTTTGAATCTGAAGCACGGTGTTCAAGATGCCACCCTCAGCGACATGGTTGTGCTGAGGCGCTATCAACCGGTGCCGAATTGCCGGTCCCCTGCATCTCCCAGGCCGGGGACGATAAAACCGACTTCATTCAGATGATCGTCCACAGCCGCCACATGGATGGGGACATCGGGGTGCTTGCTGCTCAGATGGGCGATGCCCTCTGGGGCAGCGATCAGTCCCACGAATTTGATCCGCCTGACTCCCCAGTTCTTCAACACGGCGACAGCTGCCACTGCTGAACCGCCGGTTGCCAGCATGGGGTCCAGCACCAGGCAGACCTGGACGGAAGGCTCCACGGGCAGCTTGTTGTAATACTCAACCGGGCGCAGTGTTTTCTCGTCCCGGTAGATGCCCAGGTGCCATACCTGGGCACCAGGGATCATCTCCCACACGCCATTCACCATGCCCAGCCCGGCGCGCAAGATGGGGACCAGGCCGATCTCTTCCTGCACGTAATACCCCTGGGCCTGCGCCAGCGGGGTTTGGACAATGATGGGGGCCAGCTTGAGGTCACGGGTGGCCTCGTAGCATAGCATTACGGCCAACTCGCGAATGATCTCCCGGAACTTGCGGTGATCGGTCCGCCTGTCGCGCAGCAGGGTCAGCTTGTGTTTGACCAGGGGATGATCCGAGACGAAGACCTGTTGCTCACTCACAGAAACGCTCCTCTCCGGAACTCGCGCCGATTGTACGAGGCCTGCCCCTTGCTGTCAACGTCCTGCCTAACCTCACTTATTGACTTGCCAGGGGGCATATGCTATCATGCAGTCGTTCCCAGCTTGGTGTGGAAAGGCCTTCCTCGCTGTGATATGCTGATCGGCTAACTTGACCCCAGTCGGACGTGCGGTCCCCGGCATACTGAGGGCGCTGGCTGGCAAGGCGAAAGGAGCTACTCCATGGCCAAATCGCGGACCGAATTGATGGTGGATCGCCTGCGTGACCTGCAGGCCAGCACACCGGATATTGAGGCCTCCGCTGTGGTGAGCGTGGATGGGTTGATTATGGCCTCTTCTCTGCCGCAAGGCGTCGAGGAAGATCGCGTGTCTGCAATGTCGGCAGCGATGATCTCGCTGGGAGAGCGCATTGCCAGTGAGCTGGGCCGTGGCGAGCTTGATCAGGTATACATTCGGGGGGACAGCGGCTTTGCCATTCTGATGCTGGTGGGGGAGGAAGCGGTCCTGACCTCGTTGATCCGGGAAAATGCCAGGTTGGGCCTTATCTTCCTGGATATGAAGCGGGCGGCTGACGACCTGGAAAAACTGGTTTGACCCCCTAAAAGGGATTGGGGGAGATGTGATTTTGCTCCTGGCAACGGCTTCTGACAATGAACACCAGGGCGGGGAGGGACTTCAGGGTCCAGGCTCCCCGTCTCCTTTTTACGGGGAGTAGAGGTTAACGGAGCGATTGGAACCCATGGCGCACTACATTTTTTGCACGGGCGGTGTGGTGAGTTCGGTTGGCAAGGGCGTGACGGCGGCGGCTATTGGTCGTATCCTCAAGGCGCGGGGCCTCAAAGTGGCCATCCAGAAACTGGACCCCTACCTCAATGTCGATCCGGGGACCATGAGTCCCTACCAGCATGGCGAAGTATTCGTCACCGTGGATGGCGCAGAGACCGACCTGGACCTGGGGCATTACGAGCGGTTTATCGATGATAATCTCAAACGGCATTCCAACGTCACGGCTGGTCAGGTGTATGCGGAGGTCATCAGCAAGGAGCGCCGTGGTGACTTCCTGGGTGGCACGATCCAGGTGATCCCCCACATCACCAATGAGATCAAACGACGTATCGTGCGGGTGGGCATGGAGAGCGAGGCGGATGTCGTCATTGTGGAGGTGGGGGGGACGGTCGGCGACATCGAGGGCCAGCCATTCCTGGAAGCGCTGCGGCAGATGCGCATGGACGTGGGCCGTGACAACGTGATCTACGTGCATGTCACCTTTCTGCCCTATATCGGCGCGACAGGGGAATTGAAGACGAAGCCGACTCAGCACAGTGTGAGGGAGTTGCGCAGCATTGGCATTCAGCCGGACGTCATTATCGCGCGCACCGATCATCCGGTTAGCAAAGAGATCGTGGACAAGATCGCCCTGTTCTGCGATGTGGAGCCAGCGGCAGTGATTCCGCTGGTAACCACATCACTGCTGTATGAGGTGCCATTGCTGCTGGAAGATGCTGGTTTGGGGGATTATATCGCCCATCGAATACAGCGGGATAGTCTGGTGGCTGATCTTGACGAGTGGCGTCAGCTCATTCGTCGTATGAAGCATTTGGATGACCCCGTGCGCATCGCAGTTGTGGGCAAGTACGTTGAATTGCATGATGCATACATCAGTGTTAAAGAGGCTCTGGTGCATGCGGCGACCACCCACGGTCGCTCTCTGGAGATCGAATGGGTCTACTCCGGCGATTTGGAAAAGGGCAAGGGCTTTGACGTTTTGGAGACCGTCAGCGGGATTGTGGTCCCTGGCGGTTTTGGGGAGCGGGGCGTTGAGGGCAAGATCATGGCTGCACGGTGGGCGCGCGAGAACAGGGTGCCCTACCTGGGGCTGTGCCTGGGCATGCAGGTGATGTGCATTGAGTTTGCCCGCCATGTGCTGGGGTGGGAGGATGCCAACAGCACGGAGTTTGAGAGCAGCACATCCTACCCCGTTATCGACCTGCTGCCGGAGCAGCGCGCCATCGAGGACCTGGGGGGGACGATGCGCCTGGGTGTTTATCCCTGCCATCTGGAGCCGGGCACGCTTGCCCGGCAGGCCTATGGTAAGGAGATGGTGGAGGAGCGGCATCGCCATCGCTTCGAGTTCAACAACGAGTATATCGCTGCCTTTGAGGAGGCGGGGATGTGCTTCAGCGGGCTAAGCCCTGACCGCCGCCTGGTCGAGATCGCCGAGCTGCGGGATCATCCGTTTATGCTGGGCAGCCAGTTTCATCCGGAGTTTGGGAGCCGTCCCACAGATCCACATCCGCTGTTTGTAGCGTTTGTGGGGGCCGCCCTCCGTCACGTGGGCGCGCACACCCCAGCGGTCAGGGATGCGGCAGTGGGAGCTTGAACGAGGGAAGCGCGACCATGAAGCTGCCGCTGGAGGTGTTTTGGGCTGAGCTGCTGAGCCGTGATTCCAGGCGGGTGATCTTTGCCTGGAAGACGTTGAGCAAAGAGGAACAGCTCGCCGTGTGGGAGCATCTTCATCGTATGGCGACCGAAGAAGGATGGCTGGAGCCTCAGCGTGTCTCGGCCAGGGCGGCGTTGAGTGGCCTGCGGGAATATGGCGTCGAATTGTAGCCCGTGGGGCCGCCTGAGCAGCAGCACCTGGTGCTGGTAGAAGAAGGACCACCTGTTTGGCGTGGCCCTTTTTGCTTTTTCTTGGCCTCGGGCGTTAGCTATCGGTGGCCTTGATATCGATCACCCTGGGGCGCGCCTCCTCCGCCTTGGGGATGGTGATGGTCAGGATGCCGTTCTTGAATTTCGCTACGGCCTCTTCGGCTTTCACCGGACGAGGGATGGTGACCGAGCGGCTGAAGGCCCCAAAGCGGCGCTCTTTGCGCAGGTAGTGCTCGCGCAGGTCGTAGAGGATCTCGTGCAGCACGTCGTCCAGGATTTCGGAGTCGTCGATGTCGACGTTGTACTTGGTTTCGCCCTGGATTGTCAATACGTTATTGGTGATGGAAACCTCGATGTCCTCCCCAGCGATGCCCGCTATGGGGCCGGCCTCCACGATCACCGCATCGCTGGTCTCGTATATATCGAGCGCCAGCGTGGCCCCACCGCCAACGGCAGCGATGCCCTCCTCTAGGATACGATTCATGTTGTCGCGCAGACTCGCCAGCTCCTGCCAAGGCCCACGACGGCCAGGATTTGTCATGCTTTTTCTCCTCAACCACTTGAGTTTGCCTGAACTTGCTGTCTGATCACTACTACGTGAGAAGAGCGGGTAAGTTTCGCCGGATTAAAGAAAAATGCAGGCTCAACACAGATTTATTGCTATGACCCAGGAACGGTAAGGCAAGCCGTCCAGGCTCGGAGTGGGCGGGTCGTGTGGTGTAGGTATGTGGTGGGGATTGTGAGGCGGTTAGTTCGGGATATTCTGCTTTTCGATCAATTCGATGATTTGTAGGAGCACCTGGCGCACGCTGGACTTCTGGGTGGCGACGCAGGGCATTACGGTGACGTTAGGCCCTGCATGGGTGCCCCGCCGCACCTCGGCCAGGCTGGCCGCGCCTTCCAGGTCCGTTTTGTTGGCTGTAACTAGGTAGGGCACGGCATGAAAGCTGGAGAACAGCTCGATCAATTCGCCGACCTCAGGGAAGGAGGGGCGGTCTGTGCTGTCCACCAGCACAATGAAACCATTCATCTCTTTGGCCAGTATCTCCCACATAAAGTCGAAGCGGGCCTGGCCGGGGGTTCCGTTAAGGTGCAGGATTTTGTCGTCCAGTTCGACACGCCCATAGTCCATGGCAACCGTGGTTTCGGCCTTAATGCCCCGGTCCTCCGTGGTAATCCTGCGTTCAGTGGTGACAACGTCGATATCGGAGATGGTTTTGATAAAAGCGGTTTTGCCGGAGTTGAAAGGGCCGGTTACGATGATCTTGTAGGTTTTAGACACATGGCCCTCCTTGCGTTTTGGTGTTGGCCGTTCATACTCCCAGACGCCGGTGCGTCTGCCAGGTAATTGTACTCGCTCCCAGGGCGGCGGAGCAACGGTCAGTTCGGCTTGTCTGTGGGTGACCCTGCCTACCCGGATTGCTCTCTGCCCTTGTTCCTGAAGTCCACAAAGCGATATCCTACCCCTCGCTCCGTGATGATGTACCTGGGGTTTGCCGGGTCCTCCTCAATTTTCTCACGCAGGTAGTTGACATAGAGGCGCACATAGTGAGCTTCATCCCGGTATTCGTAGCCCCATACCTTGGCCAGTAGCTGTTCGTGGGGCACGGTCCACCCCGCGTTTTCAATCAGGTGGTAGAGCAGGCGGTACTCGGTAGGGCGCAGCTTGATGCGCTCCCCTTTGACAAGGACCTCGCGACGGTTGAAGTCAACGCTCAGCCGATCATCGATCTTCAGGATGCTTTGTTCAGGCGTGCTGGGCATTTCTGCCCGGCGCAGGACGGCCCGCACTCGACTGGAAAGCTCTCGCGGACCAAACGGTTTGGTGATGTAGTCGTCCGCGCCAAGTTCCAGCCCGTAAACGCGGTCGTCCTCCTCGCCTTTGGCGGTCAGCATGATGACGGGCACGCTGGAGAACTCCCGCAGGATGCGCAGCGTCTCAAACCCGTCCAGTTCGGGCATCATCACGTCCAGGATGACAAGGTCGGGTAACTGCGTGCGGATGACTTCCAGCGCTTCCAGGCCGTTGTGTGCCTCCAGCACCTGGTAACCCTCAAGCTCCAGGTTCATCCGGATGAAGCCGATCATGCGCGTCTCGTCGTCAACCACCAGAATGCGCTTCGGCTCCCTGGGCGCGGTGCGCGGCAGTTTGCTGCTCATGGGTATGGACAACCCTTCTACCTACTGATGACGTTGTTGACAGACCTACTCGCGATAGAAGCCGTAGATTTGCTCGTCTTCCTCGCTGGGTAGGACTTCAACGAAGTTGATACGCCACCATGGGAAGATCACCGTGTTGACTTCCGGCAGGACGTTGCGGACCTCTTTTCCATCGCGGTAGCGGGGGTTGGTTCCAATGAGGAATTGGTCCGAAGGTTTGGGGAGTTCCTCTACATCGACTACGATGGCGTCTTCCCCCGTAACGTGCAGGATGAGCGATATGGTCATGCGCTTAATCCTCCGTGATACCTGTGCACCATACCTGGCTGTATCCTTTTGGCCAGAGCGCCGTTTCGGGCGCTATTTAAAGTAGACATGCACCACAAGTTTGCCCAGGCGAATCTCGTCGCCGTCCCGCAGGACGCGGGGCTGGTTGGGAGGCAGGCGTTGCCCATTCAGATACGTGCCGTTCACACTGCCCAGGTCTACCAGTGTCAGCCTGTCTTCGCCCCGGCGTATCGCCGCATGGATACGGGAGACCCCCTTCTCCAAGGCCCCATAGGGGGAAAGGTCCAGGTCGGGCTGGGTGGGGCTGTTGGGGTCGGCACGGCCAAACATCGTTTCCTGGCGCGGCTGCAGCACGATGGGGTCAGCCGCATCGCGGATGTGCACGATGATGGATGTATCATCGTTGAAGCGTGCCGTTCCCCAGGTAGCTTTCAGCCCCAGCTCGTCCGGGGCATTCTGGAGCTGTCTGGTTGTGGCGACAACCTCGGCTCCTTCGCCGAACAGAGTCTGTCCACATTCCTCACAGAAAAGTGTACCTTCACGGTTTTGGTGTCCACAGTAAGGGCAGTTCTGCATGGCTTACCAGTTCCTTCGTCGTCCAAAGACCCGCTTTCCAACTCAGGGCGGGGGAGCGTCTTCTGATGAGGAGGGGGCTATGAGCAATGCCCGAGTTCCGTATTTGAGCATTTTCTGCCCCTCATCGGAGAGCAGGGCTGTGCGGGCGACGCGCCTCGCTTCTGCAATGGCCGCGTGAGCCAGGCCCTCCTGACCATTTTCCAGCAGCCGCGTGGCGAGGTTTTGCAGGCGACGGGTGGCCTCCTGTATTTTACCTTCTGCGATGGCCTCGCGCGCTTTCTCCTGCATGCGGTATAGCGTGAGCTTGCCCAGCGCGTCAAGGATCGCGACGGGCGGCATGTCCGGCGCTTCAGCCTGAGAGACTTCAATAGAGAAGTCACTGGTGACCTTATAGTCCAGGCACTTGTCGTGCAGGATGTCCCCCGTAACATCAAGTCGGATCACGGAGCGAAATGTCTCCTGGTTGAGCGGGGGCATTTGCAACTGCAGAATTACGCTGACGGCCCGCTCCTTTTCCAGGTTCCCCAGGGGGATTGTCTGCTTGTCAATCGGCAACGGCTGGGGGTGAGGGATGAGCTTGAAGGCGTACTCCAGGCGGACATCGACATCGGGGGCCACAGACATGCGGAGGCGCTCGGCGAAGGCCGCGCCAAGGCTTCTGATGCGGTCGTTCAGAAAGCGCACAACGGCGGAAGGCGAGTTGATGTAGGTCGACGCCCCACCGGTGCGTGAGGCCAGAGCGTCCAGGAAGACATCATTCCATTCCTGGCCGATGCCGATAGCGCTGATGCCTATCCCTTCTCCGGCAACCGCGTCGGCCAGCGACAGACATTCCTCTTCGTCCCCGTAGGTGTGGCCATCTGTCAGCAGGATCAGGTGGTTTACGTACATTGGATGCACGGAACGGCGCAATTCAGCCACCCCTGCCTTCAGGCCCTGGAAGATCTCTGTTCCGCCATTGGCCCGCATGGTGCTGATCATGGCCTTCAGGGGGGCCGGCTCGTTGACTGTCGTGGCCGGGAACACCGTTTCTGCCCGGTCGCTGAAGGATATGACGGAGAGGATGTCCTGTGGTCCCAGGTTCTCAATGATGCGGTGGGCGGCCTGCTTGACGCGCTCCAGGCGGGGGCCTTTCATGGAGGTGCTGCGGTCGATGACCAGGGCAAGGTTCAGGGGGGCACCCTGTCGATCCCGCTGGATAAAGCGGGCATCCGGCACAACCTCGACCAGGATGTAGACCACCTGCGGTTCGGCGAGGGGCCGGAGGACCCGTTTGCTGGGTGTGATACGCAGGCTGAAGTAGGGTGGGGGGAGGCCATCTCGCTGGACGCGCAGGTCATACGCTGCGCGGCTTTCCGGATTCCCCAGGATTTCGTAAGCCTCTGCGATGTCCCGAAACTGGGCGGCAGCCCCAGGATTCTCGTTTACATCCGGGTGGAAGCGCCGGGCGGCCCGGCGATAGGCGACTTTAATGTCCTCAGCAGTGGCTTCCGGGGAGACACCGAGAATTGCATAGTAGTCCTGGGTGCATTTCATAGTGGCTTACTGTGGCCCCACACCTTGACGTGTCTGAGATGCTCAGCCGGGCACCCGGAGCAAGATCGCCGAGATATTGTCTGATCCCCCTGCTTCGTTCGCCAGCGCAACCAGGCGGTCGCAGGCAAGTTGCGGGGAGGCAGCGCTGGTGATAGCCTCCAATAACTTTTCTTCAGGAACCATGTTCCACAGCCCATCGCTGCAGAGCAGAAGATACGAGTCAGCGGGGAGTCGCCGCGTGATGGTGTCCACCTCCAGGCTATCGCTCTGCCCGATGGCCCGGTAGAGCACGTTCTTCTGCGGATGCTGGGCTGCCTCGTCCGGGGTCAACTGATCCAGCTCGATGAGTCTTTGCACAAGCGAGTGATCCCGCGTGATTTGTTCTATTTCATACTGGGGGCCGCGCTCCTTGCTGATCAGATATGCCCGGCTGTCCCCGACATGCACGATGTAGGCGAGGTCGCCGATCACGGCAGCCGCCGTGATCGTGGTGCCGCCCTCAGGGATGGATTTGACGACGACTTCGTTGGCGGTCTTCACTGCTTCGACCAGAATCTCAGAGACGGTAGGCTGTTCTGCGCTGTTAGCTTTCTGTTCTTGTCCTAGCGTTGGCAGGAAGATCTTGCGTGTAACCTGCTCGGCGACCACATTGGCTGCAATGGCCGAGGCCTTTTCGCCATCATGGTGCCCCCCCATGCCGTCAGCCACCACAAAAAGGCCGAGGTCGGGGACGTTGTCGGCGTTGCCCTGCGACACAAAGAAAGTCAATATGGCATCCTGGTTGGCGTTACGGACCATACCGACATCAGAGCTTTGCCCATAGATGATGTGCTGGTTGGGGCGTGTCAGCGCTGTCTCCAGGGGCGGGAGTTGGCGCGTGCCGCCCAGCGGGCTGTGACCTGGGAAAGGCCCGGCAACCGGCTCTTCGAACTCCGCGCTCTTTTGCGGTCTGTCAGGGTCCTCCTGGGGAAGGGGGCCTTCTTTCCCGGTTGTGTCCCCGGTGGGTTCAGCCTGGCCCAGCCCGAATATGCGGCGCAACATGTCCATGGTGGTGTTTTCTCCACAGCGAAAGCTACGCAGTCAGCGCGTAGACATAATTGTCGGACGATCCGATGTAAACCACGTTGTCCACAACGTATGGTGATGATGGGATAGGGCCTTCAGTAGTAAAGCTCCAGCGCAGGTTACCTGTTTTGCTGTCCAGAGAGTAGACGTTCCGGTCAATACCACCAAAGTAGACCGCGCCGTTTTCTACAACAGGGGATGAGGTGATCTGTTCTTGTGTCTCAAATCGCCAGCGCTCCCTGCCGTTCTCGATATCCAGCGCATAGAGGTTGCCATCTACTGATCCAACGTACAGGGTCTTGGTTTCCGGTTCGATGGCTGGCGTGGACCAGACAGGTTTGCCTGTGCGGAAGCGCCAGATGGAGTAGCCTGTTTTGATGTCTATCGCGTAGACGTGCCAGTCGTTAGAGCCGAAATAGGCAACGCCGTCGTGCACCACTGGGGAAGACGTGATCCCTCGCCGTGCCCTGAAGCGCCACTTGGGCGTGCCGCTCAGGTCGAGCGCCAGCAGCTCGCTGCTTTCGGACCCAAAGATGATCAGTTCGTCGGTGACCCACGGCTGGGTACGTATCGGAGCGCCTGCCTCGTACTTCCAGATGACGCGCCCGTTTGAGGACTTGGCCGCATAGAGCTTGCCGTCATCGCTCCCGAAGAAGACGTGGCCCAGGGCCACACGGGCCGTGCACCGAACCGGACGCTCTGTCATAATCGTCCACACAATGCGTCCTGCGCGCAGATCGACGGCATAAACAACGGAGTCTTCGGAGCCGATGATCACGACGTTGTTGTCCGGGTCAATGGCCGGCGTGGCGGCCAGGCCGCCCTCTGTGGCAAACTTCCACCGGAACGAGCCGTCGCTTGCCTGCAGAGCGTAGAGGTTGTTGTCGTAGGCCCCAATATAAACGACGCCTTCGTGCACGACAGGGGAGGACCGGACCTCGTCTTCGCAGCGGAACTTCCAGATCGGAATTACAGAGCTAGCTGTCTCTGTGAATTCGTCTTCCTTAAGGGCACTCTGCGTGCTGTTTGTGGCTGCTGCGGCCCCACCAAACTGCGGGCGCACAAGCTGTTCCAGCGCTTCTTTCATCTCCCGTGCCGAAGCGTAGCGTTCCGCCGGATCGTAGGCCAGCGCCCGCATGATGATCGCCTCGAACTCGGCGGATACCTGGGGGTTGAATTGACGGATGCCCCGCTCTGCGAAGCTGAAGGGCGGTTCGAGCCGGGGGTCGCGCCTGGTCAGGATGTGATGGAGCGTGGCCCCTACGGCATAGACATCGCTCAGGGGGGTGGCCTCACCCTTGTATTGCTCCGGAGCGGAGTAGCCCTCTGTGCCGATCATGGTGCCCTTCTGGCCGGACTGGAAGACTTTGGCAATGCCAAAGTCGATCAGGCGCACGTTGGCATGCTGATCGATCATGATGTTCGACGGTTTTACATCGCGGAAGATGATCGGTTCAGGTTCATGCTCGTGCAGGTAGGCCAGCACGTCGCACAACTCTATTGCCCACTTCCGCACTGTTTCAATAGGGAGCTTGTCCATCGGAATGGAGTTGATGATGGCTTCCAGGTCTTTGCCCTTGATAAACTCCATGACCAGGTAGACATGGTTGGTTCCGGGAAAGTAGTCGTAAATCTCTGGCATCGCGGGATGGCTCAAGGAAGCCAGGATGTCCGCTTCCCGCTCAAAAGTGCGGAGGGTCATCTCGCGAATCTGGGGGTCCGTGGCCAGGTTCAGCATTTCCTTGACGGCGACATGACGCTCCACGTTGGGGAAGCGGAGGTCGCGGGCTTTGTACACGGAGGCCATGCCCCCCACGCCGACAACAGACTCGATGCGCCAGCGATTTTGCAGCACGGTGCCCGGCTGCAAGGACTTCCCCTGTGGTTCCAAAGAATTGCCGAGTTTTTGTGTGTCAACCATGCATTAATGCCCTGATCTGGTCGGTGGATGAATAGTGAATACGGACTTGATGGTTTCGGATGAGACTGTGGCTATTATAGTGAGTGGGGTGGGTTAACGCAATTGCCCTATATTTCCCAATCTTCGTTCATTATATGGGGGTTAAAATCGAGTGACAAGGCCGAACCGAAACAGTGGGGACAGCGCTACGCCTCTCTCGTTGTACATACACATTCCGTTTTGCCGTGCTCGCTGCTCCTATTGCGCGTTTAACACGTACACGGGCTTGAGTGCGCTAATTCCCGCTTATGTACATGCATTGTGCCAGGAGTTGGACCGGTGGGGCGCTGCCAGACCCTGGCCTGCCCTGCACACGATTTACTTTGGCGGGGGCACGCCCAGTGTGCTCTCCAGTGAGCAGGTAGGTCGTATACTGGACGCTGTGGCCCAGGCGTTTACCCTTGCCGAAGGGCTGGAGGTCACTCTGGAAGCCAATCCGACCGCCCTCGACGCCGGCTATCTGCGGAGCGTCCGTCGGGCGGGCGTGACACGGTTGAGCCTTGGTGCACAGGCCGCTCAAGAGGAACTGTTGCATCGCTTTCGTCGTGACCATGATTGGGAAGCCGTGGTTGGCTCGGTAGAAGCTGCCCGACTGGCCGGGTTTGACAACTTGAACCTGGATTTGATTTATGGCACGCCGGGGCAGGACATGGCTATGTGGCAGGAGACCTTGAAACGGGCGTTGGCGCTCTGCCCGGAGCATCTCTCGCTTTACTGCCTGAGCGTTGAACCCGGCACGGCGATGCATGTCTGGGTCAGGCGAGGGTGGCTGGAGTCGCCTGACCCGGATCGTGCTGCGGACATGTACGATCACGCCTGCGAAGTGCTCGCCGCACGCGGTTTTGCGCACTATGAGATCAGCAATTGGGCACAGCCGGGCTTTGAGTGTTGCCACAACATGCAATACTGGCGGAACCAGCCCTACCTGGGGGTAGGGGCAGGGGCGCACGGTTATATTGGTGAGAGGCGTTATGCGGTCGTATCCGCACCACGCACGTATATCCAGCGGATGGCGACTGGAGATGGACAGGTGGATGGCCTCCCTTCGCCAGCAGTGGATTTAGAGACAGTGGAAGTTATAGGAGTGGAGCAGGCCCGGTCGGAGACCATGATGCTGGGGTTGCGTTTGCTGGATGAGGGGGTATCCCGCCAGGGTTTTATCGAGCGATTTGGGATCTCTGTGGAGGCATGCTATGACCAGCAGTTGCAACGGCTGACTGCCTCGGGGTTGCTTGAGGTGCTCCCCGACCGTGTGCGACTTTCTGCCGGGTCTTGGCTGATCAGTAACTTCGTTCTTGAGTACTTCGTATAGTCATTCACACAAAAACTAAAAACGGCGACCAAACAACAAAGCCACCAAATCAGACAGAGCACCACCCGCAGCCCCAACACCAAACGCCCGGAACGCCCCCAAAGCCTCCTGAAAATAGCGAGACTCATACCCCTCCGCAAACCCACGCGCCCCAACGGCATCCAGAGCAGCCACCGCACGCGCCAACTCATCCTCCCCACCATGGGGACGACTAAAGATAGCCACCAGCTCAGGGCTACAGGACAGGCCATACAGAATGGGCAGGGACTTCTTGCGAGACATAATATCCGTCGCCGCAGACTTCCCAGTGACACTCGGATCACCCCAAACACCCAAGATGTCGTCCCGCACCTGGAAGGCCATCCCCAAACTGTGCCCAAACGCCCTGTACTGCGCAGACTCCGCCGGCGGAGCGCCCCCAACCACAGCCCCCACCTGCGCGCTGGCCGCAATGAGCGCCGCCGACTTAGCCGCGATCATCTCAAGGTACTCTTCCACCGAAACGTTGGAACGCCGCTCAAACGCCATGTCAAGATGCTGACCATGGGTCAGGGCCAGATTCGTCTGCTCAAAAAGCCGCCAGGCTTCAAGGACGCGATCGGCACACACACCGACCTCGGTGAGCCGCCACAGCTCCAGATGGGCCAGGGCGAACATCGCATCACCCGCGTTAATCGCGTTCGCCCGGCCCCATACCTTCCACAAAGTTGGCCTTCCACGCCGCAGGGGGCTGTCATCTTCAATGTCGTCGTGGCGCTGCGAGAAATTGTGAACCAGCTCTATCGCAGCGGCGGCGGGCAACGCCTGCCGCCAGTCTCCGCCGGCGATCTCGGCGCACAGCAACAAGATCACAGGCCGTACCCGCTTCCCAGACCCAGCGTCCGTCGGCTTCCCCTGTTCATCCACCCAGCCCAGATGGTAGCGCAGCATCAAATCAAGCTCCGGCGGGCCAGAGGAAAGCTCATCTACAGCCCGTCGAAGCTCCCGGTCCAACTCGGGAAGGTAGCGCTGAAGGTATTCTTCCAGACTCATGGGCGTGGAGGGGTAGGGGGTTCAAAAACAGGGTAAAGGGGCGTCTCGGCCAGTGCGGAGATATCACGAGCGCCCGCGCAAAGCATTGCTATTCTAAGCTGCCTGCTCAGCAACATAATCAGTTCAAGCACAGCCTCCCAGGACTCCACTGCCGCGCGCAGGAAAGGCCCAGCCATCCCCCCCAAACCCGCGCCTAGGGCAATACACTTGGCAATGTCAATACCGTCCCTTAAGCCGCCACTGGCGATAAGGGGCACCCCAGGCGCCGCACGCCGGGCATAGATCAGGCTGTGTGCAGTGGGAATTCCCCAGTCCGCGAAGCTGGCTGCCACGCGCGCATGAAAGGCCGTCGGCGCGCGGTGGTACTCCACCTCGCTCCAGGACGTGCCCCCAGCTCCGGCCACATCGAGCACCTGAACGCCCGCACTCACCAGCCGCCGAGCTGCCTCCTCAGAAAGTCCCCAGCCAACTTCTTTAGCGACAACAGGCACTTCCAGCGCCGAGCACACCCGCTCTATCTTGCTCAGCAGCCCGGCAAAGTTCCCATCCCCCTCCGGCTGCACTGCCTCTTGCAGCACGTTCAGGTGGAGGATCAGCGCATCGGCCTCTACCATCTCGACGGCGCGACGGCACTGCTCAACCCCGTAGCCATAGTTGAGCTGAACGGCCCCCAGATTGGCAAACAGCAGGATATCCGGCGCTATGTCCCGCACCTGGTAGGTCCCAGCCAGGCTTTTGTCCTCAATGGCTGCGCGCTGTGACCCAAGTCCCATCGCTATCCCGGCCTCTTGCGCAGCCCTGGCCAGATTGCGGTTGATGGTCCCGGCTTCTTCAGTGCCTCCTGTCATAGATGAGATTAACAGAGGGGCCGACAACTGCTTGCCCAGAAAGACCGTCCGCGTATCCACGTCGGCCAGGTTGATCTCCGGCACGGCCTGGTGCATAAACGTGTACTGTTCCAAGCCCGTCGTCAGCCGGGGGAACTGAACATCCTCCTCGAGATTGATGCGGATGTGCTCCGACTTTCTCCTGGGCGTTACCTGGGGGTCCGCAACTTTGGGCATAGCACAGTGTTCCTTGTATTGAGTAGGCGTCAATCCTACCAGTACGGCTTTGCAGTGTCAAAAAAAGGGGCGCTCCCACGGGTGCCTGGGACTTGAGTGACGTTTGCGCTGGAGATGGCGGCGCAGTGGCGGCGCTCCCACGGGTGCCTGGGACTTGAGTGCCTACCCAGCGGAGGTATAATTGCGCGAGCAACAACTGCTCTATACACAACACACATGGAGGTGGATTTCATGGCATCTGTAGAAGAGCGCGTGCGGGACATCATCGTGGAGCTCCTGGGCGTTGAGCCGGAGCGGGTGGTCCCTGAGGCGCGATTCCGCGAAGACCTTGAAGCCGACTCATTGGACCTGGTCGAACTCATCATGGGCTTCGAGGAGGAGTTCGGCGGGGAGATTTCCGACGAAGAGGCCCAGAAGATCACAACCGTTGGCGAGGCAATCGAATACATCAACACGCGCATGATGGAAGAGGGCGAGGGTTAGACAGCCTGACCTCTCCGTTCGTTCCTCAGTTGCCTTCTAGATCACGTTCGCAGGGATGAGGGGGGCGGGTATAGAGATATCCGCCCTACTTATTAGCCTCGCCTATCCTGACGCAGCCCCCAGATGCTGACCAGCGCGACTGTCCCCAGCGCGCCCACAAACAGGACACCGCCTGCCCCAAACGAGAGGGATACCCCCAGAGTGTCGAACAGCGCGACACCGCGCCACGCCCCCAGCAGACTGCACCCAATCCCCCCCAGCGACAGCACAAGCACCACAGCCAGGCGGGCCGTCCAGGAAAACCTGCCGCCCCGGCCAAGCAGGCCGACTACCAGCAGCAACGTCAGCAGCCCCAGGGCAAACTGCTGCCGGTAGTTAGGATCCCCCCGCGCGATGGTAAAAAACTCGACCGGTGGAAACAGCGATAAAGCGAGCGCAAGCGCTGCCAGGGACGCGGCCCCGCGCAGCAAAGCGCGGCCTTGCCCGGCCACGCCCAGGGCAAACAGCACCGCCAGCACACCCAGGCTCGCGCGCAAGAGCAGGCTGGGCAACAGAGGGGGGAAGGACGACCGGGCAGCGGGATGCAGCGTGGTCCACTCCGCCAGATCGTAGGCCCCAGGCGACAGGCTGGCGACCGGATGCCAGCCCCAGGGCAGGATATAGCCCAGGACAGCAAGCCACAGCGCCACCCAGAGCAGCCAGGATTGCGCCCGGCTCATGGGCGTTCTTCCTCCGCCAGATGGCTGAGGTACTCCTCAATGACAGCATCCTCTTTGGCCTGGTGCTCAAAGAAGTCGACCATGAACTGGCTCTGCCGCTGACGGAGCGCCATCGGCGCGACAGCACGCACGTCCCGAATCCCGGCCCGGTCTCGCCCATCTGCGGCGGCGTGCGCCCGCGCAGCCTCAAACAACGTGTACTCGGCCCGATGCGAGTCCAGTTGCAGCCTGCGGATCAGCTCAAGGCCAACCGCCTGGGCATCCTGAGTCAGCTCGACCTCCTTAAGCAGTTCCCTGGCCAGCATAATCTCCTCCCGCGCCGCCTCGGTAGCCTGCGCCCATTCGGCGATGAAAGCGCGGGGATTAGCCCGGTAGCGCCGCACGCGCTCGTAGACCTCCATACGGTCGCGCTCATCGGTCAACCCCCTCACGACAACCCTCAGCCCAAAGCGATCCATGATCTGGGGACGCAGACGACCCTCCTCTGGATTCATTGACCCGACGAGGACAAAGCGCGAGCGGTACGTGCCGACCATGGCCCCGCGCCGGACCGTATAACTCCCCTGCGCTGCGGCATCGAGGATCGCATCCACGATGACATCGTCCAGCAGATTGACCTCATCAATGTACAGCAGGTTACGGTCAGCCCGTGACAATATTCCGCGTTCCAGGCGAACCCGGCGTTGCTGCACGGCGACACGCTCGTTGATGCCTCCCACGACATCCTCCAGCCGTGCGTTCAAGGGCAGCTCGACCAGTCGCACAGGCTCCAGCCTGGCAATAGGCTCCCCAGCCTTGATTTTGGCCGCACATGCCGCGCAAACGCCGGACGGGCCATGTGCTTCGTAATCCTCCGGCAGACATCCCTCCGGGCAGGCGCTCACAGGCACCTCTGGCAGGATGCCGGTCAGGCTGCGCACGCAGGTCGTCTTGCCCGTCCCTCGTGGCCCGATCAACAGGACGCCACCCACCGCCGGGTTGATGACGGCCAGCAACAGCGCTATGCGCATCTCCAGTTGCTTCACAATTGCCAGGAAGGGATAGGGCAGGTTCTCGGCCAGGCCATGATCCTCAGGCGGTTCGGCCAGGACTCTGCGTGCACCGGCCTGGCTGAGGATGCGGAGCAGGGCGGAGGGTCGGCCAGCATGTTCCAAGTCAGGCAGTGGATCAGGCATGTTTCCCTTCTCTTTGCAGTCGAGGCTGCTACTGGCGTCCCTGTCTTTGTTTGCGCAGAATCTGCCGCTGCCGGGCCTCCTCCATGCGCTGTTTCTCCTCCTCGGTCTCCGGGATGAGCGGAGGCACGGGGGTGGGGCGGCGGTGCTCGTCGATAGCTACATATACCAGATATGCCAGATTGGTATGGGTCGTCGAACCGGTCAGGGGGTCTTCAGCGATGACCTCAACGCGCGCCTCCATGGAGGTTCTCCCGGCATAGGTCAGCTCCGCGTTGAACCACACCATATTCCCCACCAGAATAGGCTCCAAGAAGGTCATCGAGTCGATAGCTACCGTCACCACCAGACAGCGGGCATGCCGCATGGCAGCCAAAGCCCCGGCCTCATCCACGAACTTCATGATCACGCCGCCGTGGACATTACCAAGGGCATTGGCATGCTCTGGCCCCATCATCAGACCCAACGTAACCCGTGACTCGGCAATTGCTTTCCCCTTCATGTTCATGCGCCAAGCTCACTCAATCCAAATCTTTACGCAGGTCCGAGACGCGCTTGAAGGTGTCCGGGTCTTCTTCCAGGACATCGATGGTGTCGTAGCTTAGCTCGGCAGACATGGGGGGCAGCGGTGCGCGTGCCGGAAGGTCCTTGGGTTTTGGGGGACGGGCAGGTGGGGTCGGGTGCAGGCCCCTGCGCTGCTCGGTGCGCTTCCGCACGATGCGGTTGTCGCGGCTGAGCCGCCCAACCCACTCGCCATCCGCCTTGTAGACCTCCTGGCCGTCCAGAAAGCCGATGTACTCCCCCCGCGTATCGAACAGATAACTTCCGATCTTTGTGGCATGCCAGTCGCCATAAGTGTCGTAGATGAATACGGGCTTCTCTGCCATGGGTCATAACCTCGTCACAAGCCTGCCTCCCCCGGATCAGCAAAGGAATTATACATCCTTTTCAGCGACCGGACGGGCGGGCAAGCACGTCTCTGTAAACCTCCATCAGGCTCCGGGCGGCCTTCTCCCAGGTAAACCCGGCAGCCCGGCGGAAGCCCCTCTCCACCAGCCTGTCCCGCAGGAGGCGATTGGCCAGCAATTGCCACAGCGCATCTGTCAGCGCGTCGCAGTCGGCAGGGTCCACGAGGATGGCTGCATCACCCGCCACCTCCGGAATAGAAGAAACGTTGGAAGCAACCACTGGCGTGCCACAGGCCATCGCCTCCAGCACCGGCAGGCCAAACCCTTCGTAGAGCGAGATATAAGGCACGGCCTCGGCCATGCTGTACAGGACGGGCAGGTCCAGGTCATCGACGAAACCCGTGAAATGGACGCGATTCTCCAGGCGCAGGCGGGAGACCGCCTCATAGATCGGGCTTTCCAGCCAGCCGCGCCCCCCGGCGATGACCAGGTGCAGCTCCGGGAACTGGGGGAGCAGCCGCGAGAGCGCTTCGATCAGGCGGGCGTAATTCTTGCGCGGCTGAACCGTGCCCACAGTGAACAGGAAGGGCCACTCCCCCAGGCCGTACCTGGCGCGCACACGGGCCATCGCCTCCGGGTCCTTCACCGGTTGAAAGTGCCCACCGACTCCGCTCAGCAATACTGTGACCTTATCCTCCGGCACGCCGTAGAGCGCGACCAGGTCGTCCCTGGTTGCCTGCGAATCCGCCAGCACATGGTCGGCACGCCGCACAGAGCGGGGCACGACGCGCTCCAGGTATCGCCTCAAGCGGGGGCTGGCCGTCTCCGGCACATGGATGAAGGACAGGTCGTGGACGGTCAGGATGGTCCGCGTGGTGCGGCGGACAGGCGGCAGGACAAAGTCTGTGGCGTGAAAGAGGTCAACGGCTCCCACCCAGTGCTCCACCGGCCAGGGCACACGCGCCCGATGCCACAGCCTGGCCAGCCAGCGTGGGGACAACCGCGTGGTGCGCCATTCAAAGTTGACACCGGGCGGGGAGGGGGGATGCGCACCATAATGCGCGCCGGAGACGAAAAGCCGGTAGGGTGTCTCTGTATCAGCCAGCGCCAGCGCCGCGACCAGCTCGCGCACATAGCGCCCAATGCCAGCCCTCTGCTGGCTGGCCGGTGTGTAATCAATGCCGATTACAGCCATGTCCGGCGTCACGGGTTCCCGGCAGCGGCCAGCTCCAGAAGCGCCTGAGGCCGCCTAGTCCACATCGTTGTACGTCCAGTACCGGTTGGCAAAGAAGTTCCAAAACATCACAACAAGCACGGCCAATGCCTGGGCCAGATTCGTGCCAAGCTGATCCTGGACGGCCAGCGTCGAGAAGGTCTCCGGGAAGGCCGCGTTGATCGCCCCTGCCGCCAACTGGCCGAAAGGCCTGTAGAGCAACGCTACGATGCCTGAGCGGAAAAACCACCCTAAGAAGTTGACGAGAAAGAATTGCCCAAGCTGCTGCAAAACAGGGCGAGACCGCGAATCCGGGTAAGTCCAGTAGCGATTCCAGATGAAGTTGCTGGTTATGGCCGCTGTGAAGGCAAGGGAGGTGGCCAGGACGACCGGGAGGGGCGAGTCGGGGGCAGGTCGCAAGATAGTCGATTGCAGCAGGTTTAGCGTGCCAAAGTCCACGACAAAACCAATGGCCCCCACGATAAAGAACTTGATAAAACGCTCCAGTTCCCTGGCGTTTCTGCCGCCGAACTTCACGCTCACCTGTTTGATGATGGCGTTCAGAGTATAAGCAGATAGCAAACGTGTCATGCTCCCGTCAGTCTGTTTGCTCCCGATGCAGCAGGGCCAGCATCCCAAGTGCACAGCCCACATGCAGGAAGAGATTGTTGACATACAGTTTATCAACCGCACTGTGAATTGCCAGGTAGGACCATGTTCCCAACAGCCCCACGGCCCAGGCTCGCTCCAACCCCTGTATGCGACGGCAAAGCCTTATCGTGAGGGCCAGGATCGCCCCCCAGGCAACAAGGTAAGCCACAAGGCCGGCCACGCCAACCTCGGCCAGCAGATTCAAGTAGTAGTTGTGTGCGTGCCCCAGCGCCTGGGGCCAGTTCAGCAATGCATAGTCGGCATAGGCCGCCTCGTAATTCCCAAAGCCGACGCCCAGCCAGGGACGATCCTGGGCCATCATCACGGCTGCCTGCCAGTGGGCGATGCGCTCCGTAACCGCGTAGTTGCTGTCAGTGATGTCCAGGCCCCGCGCGTCCTCAATCGTTGTCAACTCTTCGAGGAATCCGCTCAGCCGTGCGCTCAACGAGTCTGGCACCAGACCGCTCCCCCACATGGTCAGGATCAGCCCCACCGCAGCGACGGCCAGCGCCAATCCTCTGGCTAGGGAGCGCGGGGCAAAGGCGAGCATGGCCAGCGCAGAACCGGCGAAACCCATCCAGGCTCCCCGGCTCCAGGAGGCAACCAGACCGGCCCCAATCAATACAGTCATGGTGGCATAGAACGACGCAACCAAAGCGTCGGACGACATCACACGCCGCAGGAAGCTCCTCCAGTCACGCCGCCCACCGCCAGCCCGCCAGAACCTCGCTCCGTACCCCCAGGCTGTTGTGGCAGCGAGCGGCAGGCTGATGCCCATGAACGCGCCAAAGGGGTTAGGCTGGCCGAACGTGCCAAAAGCACGGAAGTGGCGATTCTCCAGAATCCACAGGTGCTCGGCCCCGGAGCCGCCAAAGAATTCGTAAAGCCCTACAACCGCCTGCACAGCCGCCGCCAGCACCAGGGCGAAAACGAGCCAGTACGCCCGCGAGTGGTGGTACAGCGCCAGGCAAAAACCGATCAGAAAGACGATCTCGATCCACTTGAGCACTTCTGCGAGACCGGCATTCACAGATGGTGCTCCGGGCAGGCTCAGGAAAGCGACAAAGATGAAGGGGAGCAGGAGCACCTGGACGATGCTCGTCGGCAGCGTGAGAGGCTGACGCTGGATCAAACGGGTGAGCGCCCAAACGCCCACCACAAACACCAATGCAAGCTGGCCTACATCGAGCGGAAGTGGAAGCGGGGCCTCGGTCTCCAACAGGGCCTTGAGCGGCGCAACGACCAGCAGAATCACGATCCCGTTGGACGGCTCCAGGAAAGCCATTGCCGCCAGCACGAGAATGGCCAGCGACAGGGCAGCTACAGAAAGCGGGAGGGCCGCCACGGCCACGCCCAATCCCAGGCCGATGACGGTCGGGATGAGCGCACGCCCCGGCAGATGCCAGGCTACGCCGGAGGAGAGTCTGAGGCTCAAAGCTGCTTCCTGAAGTGCTCTATCGTGCGTTGAAGGCCGACTTCCAGAGAGACCGCTGGTTCCCAACCGAGGACCCGGCGGGCGCGGGTGATGTCGGGCCGCCGCTTCTGCGGATCGCCCTTTACGCGCTCCTGCTCCAGAAAGACGATTCCGGCCTTGTTGCCGGTCAGCTCATTGACCATCTCGGCAAATTCCAGGACGGTCATCTCCCTCGGGTTGCCCAGATTCACCGGCTCGTTGAAGTCCGCCAGCAGAAGGCAATAGATGCCTTCGACCAGGTCGCTCACATAGCAGAAGCTTCGCGTCTGGCTCCCATCGCCGTACACGGTCAACGGCTCCCCGCGCAATGCCTGCCCGACAAAGTTGGGCACAACTCGGCCATCGTCCAGCCGCATGCGTGGTCCATAGGTGTTAAAAATACGTGCAATGCGGGTATCCACCTGGTGGGAGCGATGATAGGCCATGGTCATTGCCTCGGCGAAGCGCTTGGCCTCGTCGTAAACGCCCCGTGGACCGATGGCATCCACGTTGCCGACATAGGTCTCAGTTTGGGGGTGCTCCAGTGGATCGCCGTAGACCTCCGAGGTAGAGGCCAGCAAGAACTTAGCGCCTTTGTGGAGGGCGACCCCCAGCGCATTGTGAGTCCCCAACGCGCCGACTTTCAGCGTCTGGATGGGATAGTGGAGGTAATCGATCGGGCTGGCTGGCGAGGCGAAGTGCAGGACGGCATCCAGGGGACCGGCGATGTAAATGTAATTGGTCACGTCATGCTTGATGAAGAGAAAGTCATCCCGCCCCGCCAGGTGAGCGATGTTACGGACATGGCCGGTCAGCAGGTTGTCCATCCCAACAACCTGGTGACCTTCCGCCAGAAAACGGTCGGCCAGGTGGGAGCCAAGAAAACCTGCCACCCCAGTGATCAGGATGCGCACAACGGACTATCCTTTGGCAACGGCCACGAAGGGCACAAAACGACGCCAGTGTACCACAAAACCTGCTCATACCTCATCTTCAAGTTCGGACAACTGCTGCCTGAACTCCCTGGCAAATACGCTGAAGGCGCGCCCATCATAGAGGCAAAAAGTAATCTGCTTCAGGTGCTCGATGTCTTCGTAAGTGAAGTCAATCGCCACTCGAAGCATGATCTGTGCGCAGGCTTCCAGCGGAAAGCCAAATATCCCCGTGGAAATGGCGGGCAAGGCAATGGAGGCAAGGCCATGCCGCTCCGCCAGGGTAAGACTGGCCCGCGTGGCAGAGGCCAGCTTACCAGGCTCATTGCCTTCGCCCATACGAGGCCCGACGGCATGGATCACATGTCGCGCTGGCAGCTTACCCGCCCCCGTGATCACGGCATCCCCCACGTCGCACCAGCCGATCTCCAGGCACTCTTGCTGAATACTCGGCCCGCCCTTGCGGCGGATGGCACCGGCTACCCCGCCCCCCAGAATAAGCTCGCTGTTGGCTGCGTTGACAATCGCGTCCACGGTCAGGTCTGTGATGTCACCCTGCACCAGGGCGATACGGACTCCGTTGATCTCGGCCTCCATTGCGCACCCTCCAACCGACTGACACCTGGCCTCACCACCAGAGAACCCTGTATGCAATTACACCATTGCTAAATGCCAGCGTCAACAGCAGCGGCACGCACGGCACATAGTAAACCGGGCAGGGCGATCAACAGGGCGAAAACATAACTGAGGTCCTGCACAAATACGCTGTTATCAACCAGGCCGTGCGCCAAAAGGGCGGCCATGCTGCCCATCGCCCCCATACTCACGGCGCGAAGGACCGGAACCTCCTTCACCAGACGAGCAGCCCGCGTGGCCTTTGCCCAGAAAGCGACTTGAAATCCAATCAGGAGCAGCACGCCTCCCAGGCCCAGGCGCGTCCAGAAATCCAGCAGGATGTTGTGCGGGTGGGACAGATTCGGCTCCTGCCAGGCCTCAGGCAGGATGTAGCGCCCACGGTATTGGTAGAGAAACTGGTCCAGGCCTAGGCCCCTGATCGGGCGGTCGCGGATCATCTGCACGGCGCTTTGCCAGAGCCGCAGCCGGAAGAAGGATGTGCCGCCAGAAAAGTCGAAAACGTCAGCAAAACGCGGATGCTGAGAAAGGGGAACCAGCGCCGCGAGGCCTGCGGCCCCGGCCACAGCCAGCGCAGTCACCGCGCGCCGACCGTACCGGAGCACGAGCACAGCCGCCACACCAGCGGGAAGCCCCAGCAAAATGGCTCCCAGGCTTTGGCTGAGCGCCGTGGCGGCCAGCATCAAAGCCCCTGCCAGACCGGCCAGGATTCGCCGGGCGTGCCCCAGGGGGAGCAGAGCGTAGGCGAGTGCAAAGGGGACTGCGCGGTCCATCAAAAGGCCGACGTTGTTGGGGGAGCCGTACACCCCGGCCAGCCGACGGACTCCTGCCTCTGTGGTGATCACGCCCTGTCCAGACAGGTACATCCCAACTCCCAACGCAGCGGTCAGGGTGGCTGAGAAGACAAAGGCGTCGACGAGCCGGACGACCTCATCGCGTGTGCGAATCGTCGTCCTGGCTATTGCATAGAACAGCACCGGCTCCAGAATCACTGTGCGCCATTCGCGCCAGGCCTCCACCCGATGAGCCGACCACGAGATCGACAGCAGGGCCAGGCCAAGCAAAACTGCCATGCCCCAATCCAGCGCAGTAAGCCTGTGAAGGCGCTGGGAGAGCACTTGCGGGATGCTCTGCTGTTTCTCCGGCGCAGACTCCCGATAGTGCCTGGCCCAGCGGATGAGGCTCTGCAATATCCAGGCGGTTGCCGTCAGCAGCAGGGTTACCTCCGCCATGGAGAAGGCAAAGCGATAAAGCTCCAGGGGGAAGAGGAAAAAAGGCGACCAGACCAGAGTGAGCAACAACCCCAGCTCCAGGCGGTGGTATATCAGCAGCCAGAGAACCAGCGCAGCCATGACAGCCAGCACAAGCGACGGGGAGAAGTAGAGCACGCCCGCCGTCAGCAGACCCAGGAGCAGGCCCGGCGGGTCCCGGCGCAGCAACGCGGGGACGGCGCTCTGCCAGGTCAGCAGCATACCGATCATCAGCAACACCGACGCCGCCCCGCCCAACGCCATCTGCCACGCACGGCTCATCCGATGCAGCCACAGCGGCAAAGGCCATTTGAGCGCCTGCATGCGGTTGCGTCCTGTCACGGCCAGCGCTGCTGTGGAGACGACCAGCACGACCGCCGAAATGGCGATGGCCTGGTCGTAGACGGCTGTATCCGGCGATACGCCCACCCGGAAGGCGGCCAGCGTCCATTGGTCCCAGCCCCGCTCGGCCCGCAGATGCAGGACGTGCGCCCCGGCAGCAAGGCCCTGGATCACAGGGATGACATCAACGTGTGGGGCGAGGTCTTCCGAAGTCAGGATGATATAGCTTCTACCCTCGCTATCCCGGGGCAGGGCGTCGGTCGGCTCACCATCTACGGTGACGTAGAGATAGCCCCGGTAGTTGTCGCGGCGCAGCTCAAGCGCGGCATCGGTCCCCTCAAAAACAAACGAGGCTTCGCTGTCTCCCCGCTGTCCAAAATCTGCCCCCAGCTCGCCAAACTCCCATTCCCCGCGATATGTCGCGAAAGGTGAGACGGGATGGTGCCGCCCAGGACCAGCCGCCAGTCCCCTGCCACGACCAAACAGCCCATCAAGCTCATGCTCATGAATGCGCTGCTCTCCCGGCGGAATCAGGGAGAACCCCCACAGGGGATCGGTCCCCGGCGCATCCGGCTGCCAGTGCTGCAAGATAAGCCCGCCCAGCCAGGGCCATTCCCGTTCTGCGCGTTCATAAGCAGCCTGGGTGTAGGCAAGTTGCTGTCCCCGGCTCACCTGTCCCCAGATGGAAGGCTGCCCATCCCAGCCTTCGGGGAGGGCGTTCCAGCCGAAATGGCTGGCCCAAACCGCTTTGTGGGAATCACCCTGTCGGACCATTTCCTCCCGCAGCAGAATAAGGCGGGAGAAATTCAGCACGGCCTCGTCCACCCGGCGATCCTCGGGGCCTGTGTCAAAGCCGTAAGGCTTGCCTGCCACCGCATCGAAATAGTCCCTGCCACCGTTCTCGTAGATCGCCCGCAGAAACAGCACCTCGCCGTAGTTTCTGGGGCCTGTCTCTACCGTGGGAGCCAACCCGGCTGTGATAACCGTCGCCTCCTCATCCACCGCATGGATGGCCGTGTACGCCGCCTGAAGCAGCGCCACGTAGTCAGCCGCTTTGGGGTCAAGCCCGCCCCAGGCAGCGGTCAGGTTAGGCTCGTCCCATACCTGGTAGTAGTCGATGACCTCGCCGTAGCGCTCCGCCAGGAGGCGCGCAAACCGCGCAAAGTCGGCATTGCTGGCGGGAGGCGCCGTCTCGCTATCCGGCGCAAGAGCGTGTCGCGCCCACGTTGGCGAGAGGTTGAGGACGGCGACAAGCTGCAAGCCCGGCACTGCGGCAACCGCTTCAACCAGCGCGTCCCAGCGCTCCCAGTGGTAGACGCCTGGCTCAGGCTCGATGGCGGCCCAGGGGAAAGTCTGCCGGACCCAGGTGACCCCCAGCCCGGCCATATCGGCGAGCTGAGCAGCCAGCTCAGCAGGTTCGTATTGAGTCAGTTCTACGTTCACGCCGGGACGGGGGAGACGCAAGGGCAAGGGAGGGGCAGATGTTGCTGCGTTTTCCCAGCCGCGCGTATAGGTGTGCCTCTGGCTCAGCGCCACGCCCGCGCTGGCAAGGCTGCCCAGCGCCAACACCAGCGCGATTATCGGCACTGCCCGCAACGCTCTCATGGCCCCCATTGAGGCGAGGATGCCCCGCCATCCACCGTGAGCTGCTGGGCACGCCCGCTAGTGACATCGACCACCCACAGATTGCCCTGGTATATCAACGCGATCTGGCGACCATCTGGACTCCAGGTGATCTCCTGTGCGGCCAGGCCAGCGCGTCCAGGCTCCGGGAATATCTTACGAGGGTTGCTGTTGTCGCGGTCAGCGACAATGAGGTCGTACTCGTCATTAACGCTGTTGAGGGGGTTGCGGGCTTGGAGGTAGGCGATGTACCCTTGCGGGAACTCGCCTTCGTGCTCTACGAACGGAGAGAACCGGGGGCTGGCCCACATGCCGGTCCGTCTGGCGATCTCGGCCCGGAAGCTGCCGTCGACGGCGGCAACGGCAACGTCAAAGATCGGGCTGTTCTCGGGCTGCTCACCGCCGAAAGGCGGCCCATGCACCGTGGTGGTCAGCATCAGGCTGTCCGGTGACCAGGACAGCGAGGGCAGCCAGACCCAATCCTGATAGGTTGCATACACCGGAAACTCCAGCAAGCTGTGGAACTCGCCGGTTTCCAGGTCAACCAGTCCCACGCCATCGGCGCGCGCCCAGGCCAGCGCAGAGCCGTCGTGCGACCAATGGAAGTCGGTCCCCCACCAGCCATAGATGCCACCCGAAGAGGCCTCCACCAGGTTGCGGGGCGACATGAGCCTGCCGCTGCTCCCGTCAATGCGCATCATCCACAGGTCGTTAAAGGCCTGCCAGCCAGGCGCTGCCTCCCTTGCCTCAGCGGCGGAATAGGTGAAGGTATAGGGTTGGTTGGGCACCCACTCGGCGTAGAGGATGTTGCTCAATATGCTCAACTCCTGGGGCACTGGCTCGCTAGCTCCCAGGTCCAGAAAGACCCACAGGCTATTGAAATAGATGCCGGACTCCTCACCAGTGTAGCGCTGGGTAAAGAGTAACTGGTTGCCATCCGGCGAGAGGTCGAACACCAGGCCATCCAGCAGGCCGTTGCTGGTCAGCGGCCTTTTGGTGGCGCTGCTGCCGCGCATCATCCAGACGTTGTTGTTGGAGATGTAGACCAGTGTGCCGGGGATGGGCACGGAGGCCAGGTTGGTGCTGTCCACCCCTACCCAGATGATCTGATCTTGAGGGGCCTGGAGCACGTGCCGTTGAATTTCCACCGGGTCGCGCGGTTGTCCGTCCTCAATGAGTATGCGGTAACAGATCTGCTCAACCCCGTTGACGCCTGCCTGCGCGAGCCTTTCCTCTCCAGGCTGGAGGCCTTCGTTTGGAATGCGCTGCTCCTGGTAGGGGATGGTTCGCTCCTCGCACTCGATTTCTTCGCTGACATGCACCACGGTGATGGTCATGCCGTCGCGGATCTGCGTTGTCTCCGGGGGCACAACCCGATCCAGCTCTCCAAGGGTGATCCCGATCTGCTCCAGGAACTGTCCTACGGAGACCTGCCGGTCGTAGGCCCACACGCGCTGCCTGCCCTCCGCAACCACCACAATGCGCATTCCGGCGCTCTCTGGGGCAGGCAGGCAGGCGGCAAAAACCAGCAAAACCAGTAAAATGGAGGGGACGAGTCTTCTGGCATTCATGGTCCGCAATGCTATCACCGTCGATCCACTGCGGCAAGTTTCTTACCGGTCTGGAAACGGTTTTTTTGGGGGAAGACCATGCCAGAACCAATGGACTTAAAGACTTACCTGGCCTCGCTTCCAGAAGTCGAAACAGCCCGGCTGCCACCCGGAACGCTCTTCACAGCCAACGGATTGATCTACCAGGTTGTTGAGATCGGGGCAGGGGGGTTCCACAAGGCACGCCAATGGAGGGGCGACGACAACACCACTGTTGCGCTGGTGCCCGGCTCTTTCCTCGCCACCATCCTGCCCGTTCTGGATAGAGGGCGCTTGTTGCCCGTCTTTCCTAACCGTGCGGCCCTGACCGACCACGGCGAGACGATCTACTACCTCTTTCCTGACGAGCGTCAGGCGTTGGATGCTGCCTACCTGGACGCTGCCCTCGTGCAGAGTGGTGATGCCTACGTGCGCAACCACGGCAGAGACCCCGCCTTCGCGCTGACCGATGGCGCGCGGGTCTTCCGCGTTTACTACTACAGCCGCTCGTTTCATGGGCATGCCGTGGATCCGCTCGGCAGCGCCAGGGCCAAGACGATTACGCTGCGCCTGTGCAGTCGTGGACCCATGTACTGGCGTTTGCTGCCCAGTTGGCGGGAGCCTTATCCCTGGCTGGATGACACGCTGCCCAACCTGCGGCTCGCTCCCCCAGAGGAGGAGCGGTGAGGTGAGGCAACACACCCGGCCCAGTTGATGGCCAGAGCTGACAGCGTATGCCGGACTACTTATCGTCAAGGCCAGCCTGGTAGTTCTGCTCGATCTCTTCTGGCGTGAGCGCCCTGCTGTAAATGGCAACCAGGTGAAACTCTCCCAGCCAGGGGCGGTCTTCGGTAAGCTCGTTGGCCAGCGCCAGGTAGTAGTCAGGATTCCAGTTGGAGAGGTCGCCACCAACGGGGCCGCTGACCTGCTCGACGTTGTCGACGTACAATCGGGCCATGCCGGCGGCGTCGCGGGTATAGACGACATGCGTCAGCTCAGCCGTCACTGTGCCTGGCGCGGTGTTCAGCGCCGGCATGCCGTTGTCGTCCGTGGCCGTTGTGCGCAGGCGCACGCTATAGGCATCCGCAGGTTGGTCCGCTCCCAATCCTTGCCCCAGTGTCACGTTCCGGTTAACTGTATCCTGCGAGATCGTCACGATACGGGCCGGGCCGTTCTGGTTTATGTTGTCTGGCTTGATCCAGGCTTCCAGGGTGAGTTCATTACTCGCGGTGATCGCCGCCGTCAATGCTGTGGCAGGCTCCAGGGAAACGATCGCTGTCTGGGCGCCGACCAGCAGCCCTCCGTCAGTCATCCAGGCCACGGCGTTCGGTTCGCGTATGGTGAGGTCCAGGGGATTGAAGCCGGTGGTCTCAGCAGAGTTGACGCCGGAAACATCGTACACCATGACGCCCTGGCCCTCCTCAAAGGTATAGAGCACCTGCAATCCTTCCGTCACCCGGACGACTGCCGTCTCCTCCGGGGTGGGGGAGGGGGGGATGACCTCCTCTGTGGGAGTCTCCGAAGGGGTGGGTGTGGCGGTAGGCTCCTCGGTGAAGGTGGCCGTCGGAGTCGGGGTCTCCGTGAGGGTAGGCTCCAGGGTAGAAGTTGGCGTCTCTGTGGGCGTCTCGGTGAAGGTCGGCGTGAATGTAGGCTCGAATGTGGCGGTTGGCACGGCTGTGGGTGTCTCTGTGGAGGTGGGAGTCGACGTTGGCTCAAGCGTGGCGGTTGCTGTCGCCGTAGGCGTGGCAGATGGCACCAAGGCGACTTCCTCCGTGGGTGTCTCCGAAGGCGTTGGCGAAGCGGGCAGCGTTGCTTCCGGGAAGACGGCCTGCCGCACAGCAGACAGGATCTGCAGGGCCGTCAAATTGCGCTGATTGAAGCCATAAGCCAGATTCGCCAGCGATAGATCGGTTGCCGGGGCACCAGAGGGAACGCTCAGGGTGATGCCGTCGCCGCTCAGCCCGTGGTTCGGCAGGTCGCGCACGGCCAGCCAGAAGTTCCACAACGGGGCGCCGGAGGCTGTCGCCACGTTCACGATCTCCGTGTTGAACCGCAACACCTGCTCGCTCGTGACAGCGCCATCCAGGCGCTCCGGGATGGTGCTCAGGACGGGGATGACACCGCTGGCCAGGCAGGCGTTGAGGATGACCTGAAGATTGGCCCGGAACGTCTCCGGCGTGTTGATCAGGATCGGCAGGTCGCGCGTCCCGAACATAATCAGCATCACTGATGGGCGGGTGAGCCGAATCTCGCAGGCCAATGGGGTCTCACCCGCCGCGCAGACGGATGGGTCGGCCCGGTTGGGGTCGAGCACATCCAGGGTAGACCACCCCGGCGCGGCGGCGTAGCTGGTCACGTTGAAGCTGTTCCTGCCAACTCCGGCCTCTTCCCGCACGATGGTGTGGCCGAAGAAGTCGATGACGCTTTGCAGGCCCGCGTAGGCATCAAGGTTATAGATGCCGTTGCCGAAGTCGGTAAGGAACGCCGGATTGGCCGTGTTGTCGTCGCCGCCCTTGGCGAAGACTGTTGGGCGGTTGCCGAAGCTGTTGACCCCATTTTCGTAGACGGTGCGCAGGTTAGCGACCACAGCCGGTGGCAGCTCAGGGATGACGGGTATGGCGTTCAGGTCTACCAGTGGCACGGAGGGGGTTTCGCTCGGTGTGGCTGTTGGGAAGCCAGTCGGCGTGGCGGTTGCCGTCAGAGTGGGTGTGGGCGTGGCCGTGGCGGTTGCTGTCGAGGTGGCCGTCGGGATAGGCGTGCTGGTCGGAATCGGGGTGACTGTCGGTGTCGGGGTAGGGCTGGGCGGTGGTGTCGCGGTGCGGTTGGAGATGCGGAGGTTGCGCACAACGGCCACCACGCTGCTGCCGTCGGTCGTGAAGACGCGCAACCGCAACTGGTAAACGCCATCTGGAGTCTGCCGGGTATCCCACAGCCCCAGCAGCCCATTCTGTATCTGGAGGGTGGATATCGTGCCGGGGATCAAGGACCACAAATCTCCCGGGTCTGGGCTGAACTCAAGCTGGTATTGGACAAAGAACGGATGGGTGGCACTGCCCAGGACCTGGATGATGCCGGCGATGATGTTGCCGCTGACGGGGGAATAAATGGCTACGTTGGCAGGCGGCAGGGAGGTGCTTGTCGGAATAGGTGTGGGGAAGGGCGTCGCCGTAGGGAATGGTGTCGCTGTGGGCGCGATCACAACCGCAGTGGGTGGGACATAGATTGTCGTCGGTGGCACATAGGGCGATGCCGGAATCACGGTCGGCACATGTGCGGTGGGTATCAGCGTGCGCGTGGGCGGGATGGTATTGGTGACGCCAAGCGTCGGCGTCTCCAAGGCCGAGGGTGGGTTGGTGAGGTTGCAGGCCAGGCTGGCGGCCAGGATCAACAGGCTGACGAGCAACACGCGCAGAAAAAGCGGGCGGGCCGAACCGGTACCACGTGAAACGGACATCGCACAAGCTCCCTAGTAGCGAAGTTCTATTCTCTTTTCTGCTCATTATACGTTAACCTTGACTTTGAGGCACATTTCTGCCCAGGTTCGTGACCTGCGCTGAGAGGGACCTGGTGGAGAAGTGTGGCAGAGGGGGCGTGCGCGCGAAACCATCGTGGATGGTATACTGATTTCGGGCGGAAAACACAGCGTTGGGGTAGGGGGGTGGGCAATCCAAACCCCACGACCGCCCCAGATTCTCAGCGAAATAGCAAGTAGTGCGCGAAAGCAAGGCCATGGTCAAAGTGCTGATTGTTGACGATGAACAGGCGATTCGCGATGCCCTGGGGCGTAAACTGCGGCAGGAAGGCCTTAATGTGTTTCTGGCGGCAAACGGGCTGGAGGGTCTCAGGGTTTTCCATGCTGAGCACCCTGACCTGGTGATTCTGGACATCGTTATGCCTGAGATGGACGGCCTCACGGTCGTCCGGCGCATCCGCGAGGTTGCCGAAACGCCGATCATGGTGCTGTCCGCGAAGGCGGTCACGGAGGAAGACATCGTCGAAGGGCTGACGGCTGGGGCAGACGAGTACCTGGTCAAGCCGATCCGACTCAATGAATTTGTGGCCCGCGTTCGGGCTTTGCTGCGGCGCTCCCAGATGACCACCAGCGAGGCCGAGCACGGTTACGAGGACGGCTACCTGAGCGTGGACTTTCACCGCCGTCAGGTTCGGGTGAATGGGGAGAAGAAGCACCTGACCCCCACCGAGTTCAAGCTCCTCGTCGTGCTGATGGAGAACGCCGGGCGCGTGGTCCCCCAGCGGGAGTTGCTGGAGCAGGTGTGGGGGCGTGAATACATTGACGACATCTACTATCCCCGCGTGTATGTGAGCCAGTTGCGGCGCAAGATCGAGCCTGATCCAGGCAATCCCGTCTATATCCTCACAGAGCACCGGGTGGGATACCGCTTTGAGAAACAGGCCACAGCCTGATACGCCCTGCTTGGGGCAGGCCGGGGATAGGGTGTGTTCAGCTTCAACATCATGACCATAGCCTTTGACGGTCTGACGCTGACGTTGGCGCTGGGCCTCTTCTTGCTGGTGCTATGGCTCAATCCCCGGCGACAGCTCAACCTCTACTTCGCCTTTTTCCTGTTCATGGTGGTTCTGTGGAGCACGGGGACGCTCCTGAGCCACACAATAGCCCTGATGGGTGGGGATGCCACGCTAATCGATTCCGGCCTGCGCCTGTTGCAGGCCGGGTTCATCGGGTCTTCCTTCGGCGTATACCTCTTCACCGCCGTCCTGGTTCGCTCGCGAGGTCGCTTCTTCCTTGGGATGTCGGTGGCCGGGCTAGCCGTCATCCTGGCCTATCAGGCCATGCTGTTGTTCAGCAGGAATATCACGCCGTACCGCATAGAGGCCGATGGACGCCTCGTCTACGGTTTCAGTGCGTTCAGCATCGTGCTCTTTCTTCTCTTCAGCGGCGTTGCCGGGCTGATCCTGTGGCTCCAAAGGCGGCGCATTCGGGAGCGCGGCGTTTTGCTTGGGGTGGCCCTGTTTATCACGGCCCAGTCGCTGAGTCTGCTCAGCCCCCACCTACGCAGCCTGTCCATACCGATCACGCTGGGGGATGTGTCGGCGTTTCTCATCAGTCTTGCGCTGGTTCAGCAGCAGGTGATCGGCCCCTTGCTCGGACGGGCAAGCCAGTTGGAGACAGTCCGCGACATCGGCCTGACCATTACCAGCCGCCTGCGGTTGAAGGACGTACTCTCTTCAATTGCCGGACAGGCCACCGGGCTGCTGGGCGCTGACGGCGCAGCGATCTACCTGCTGCGAGAAGATCACCTTGAGCTGGCCGCCGTGTACAACATGCCTCACCAGTTCATCGGCCACAGGCTGGCGCTGGGGGAGGGGATCGCGGGCAGGGTGGTGTTTGACCGGCATCCTGTGCGGGTGGATGACTATGCGCTGGACTGGCAGGGCACGCCGGACCTACCCCTGGCCCGCGAAACGTTCGGGTCCGTAATCGTAGCGCCTCTGGTCTTCAGCGACAGGGTCCAGGGCATCCTGGTCGTTGTGCAGGGGCGGCAGAGCAGGATTTTCAACCAGGAGGATGTTCAACTGCTGGAGTTGCTGGGGCCTCAGGCAGCCGTCGCCATCGCCAACAGCGAATTGTTTGAGCAGCAGAGTAACCTGACCCATGCACTGGCGCTGGCCAAGAACCAGCTTGAGACCGTGCTGACCAGCACGCAGAACCCGGTCATTGCCGTGGACCGTTCCTTACGGATCGTCTTCGCCAACCCGGCTTCGGTGACACTGCTGGCTGCCATCAACAGCCAAAACAACCAGGGTAGCACGCCCCTGGAGGGCAGGGGGCTTATTGAGATGGTTCCCCCCTCGACTCTGCCCGGCGACCCCCGCAGGGTGCTGCGTAGCCTGAAAGAGCAGGGGGTTTACATTTACGAACTAGAGCTTGCCGGACGAACCTACATGTGCCACGTCGCGGCATTGGGCAGGATCCGCGCAGTGGGGTGGGTGGCTGTGCTCAACGATGTGACCGAGCTTAAAGAGCTTGACCACTTCAAGAGCCAGATGGTCCGCATGACCAGCCATGATTTGAAGAACCCTTTGTTCGCTGCCATGAGCTATGTGGAGCTTTTGCAGGATGAACTGGCAAGGCCAGGGATGGACACTTTGCACGGCTACGTCGAGATCATCCTGCAGCAGTTGGACCGCATGAACCGCACGATAAGCAGTATTCTGGACCTTGAGCGGGTGCAGACGGGCGTTCCGATGCATGAGTTGTGTGAAATTCGGCCTCTTCTGGAGAGCATTCTTCAGGAGGTGGCCCCGCAGGCCCGCTCCCACGAGCTTGTGCTGGAGTCTGATATTGACGCTGACCTATCTCCTATATTAGGGGATAGCCAACAGATCGCCCATGCCATGATCAATATTATCGATAATGCAATTAAATTTACACCACGTGGCGGGCAGATCCTCGTGGAAGCCCATTCTGATGGGGAGGGCATCTTGATCAGCGTGCAGGATACCGGCGTGGGAATCCCCCCTGAATTTCAACAACGTGTCTTTGAGCGGTTTTTCCGCTGCCGGCAGCCCGGGGTGGAGCATATCAGCGGCTCCGGTCTTGGCCTGAGCCTGGTGCGTGCCATCGTGGCCGCGCACCAGGGCCGTGTGTGGCTGGAGAGCGAGCCGGGGCAGGGCACGAGAGTCTACGTATGGCTGCCTCAGGCCGGAGATTTCCCGGCGGAGAAGGAGCACAGGAATGCTGTGCAGAGGCAGGGTCACCAGGCAAATGGGGCGTAGGGCAGTATGATCAAGAGGTTGACAGGCTCTGCAATGATATGTAACATAAGTTATCAAATGTATCATATAATATCCGCAGAGGCCTCTTCTATCCTGCCAGCCAGGCCCAAAGCTCAAAACCAGGAGAGCAGCCCATGAAGCCCCCCCAAACGTTTGCCGAGGCACGGAACCGCTACCTGAACCGCTCCACGCTGAAATCCCCCCACACAATAGACGCTTACAGGCGTTCCATCGATCTGTTTCTTGAGTTTCTGGGCGATCATGCCTCTGAGCGCTGGCTACCCATTCAGCAGCAGCCCTTTCCTGCGGCTGGGGACATTCCGCTGCAAAGCCTTTCGGCGGACGATGCGCCCATCTTTCTGCGCTTTGCCGAATGGATGCTGACCCCGGCAGCCGACTCGTCACGTCCCTACAAGCCGTCCACAGTTGAACTGCGCCTGGCGGGCGTGCTGCGCTGGTTTCAGTTCCTGGACGATTTCAACTGGCTGCCGGCAGACTTCCCTCTGGGGAAAGCCAGGCGCATCCTCCGCGATGAGCTACGCGGGCGACCACGTCGCAATGCTCCGCCCCAGCCTTCAGCCTACATTGGCGAGGTCATCCATTACTATGATCACCAGGAACTGCCAGGCCATCTGCGCGGCCCAAATGTCAGTGAAAGGCAGATCATGAAGTGGGAGTTAACGCGGCTTCGAAACAGGGCCTTGCTGTACTGCCTGGCCGAGTCTGGGGGGCGCATCAGCGAGATTTTGAGCCTGAATGTGGAAGATTTCCCCCCGCGTTTCCTGGAGCGAGGTGAAGTTGTGCGCATACAGGTTACAGGGAAAGGCGGCCATGCCTACAACTTGCGGTTCCTGGACTCTCTTCCGGCTATCCGCACTTACCTGGAGGCCAGGGGCGCTGATTTGCGCGCTACTGGCGGGCGTGTGCCGCTTTTTGTGAGCCATGGGCGCGCGCACGAAGGACAGCGAATTACACGAGTTACGGCCTGGCGCGTGGTGCAGCGCGCCGCACGTGGCCTGGGCCTGGGCAAAATCTCACCCCACGACTTTCGGCATTGGCGGGCCACTCAACTGGTCAACGCAGGGCAGCCTCTGGACGTTGTACAGGACTTTTTGGGCCACCGTTCCGTGGAGACCACCCGATCATACTACGCACGGACCGATCCTCGCCGCGTTGACGCCGCAGCAAAAGCCATACGGCTGCCTAAGACAGGAGATGACACAGGCACGGGCTAAGTTATATATTATCTGTAATGTTACAATACGTCTGCTTCTTGGGTATTTCTGTGTGACACAGTATATGATTAATGAACAAGTATCCTGCTCAGAAACAGGCGAGTTCGCTCCTGGTCTGGCGCAGTAAAGAGCTTCTCCGGGGTGGCTTCCTCAACAATCATGCCTTCATCCATGAAGACGATACGGTCCGCCGCAGCGCGCGCAAACCCCATCTCATGGGTTACAACCACCATCGTCATGCCCTCCCTGGCTAGGTCGAGCATCACGTCCAACACTTCCTTGATCATCTCCGGGTCCAGGGCGGAGGTCGGCTCGTCAAAGAGCATGATCTTTGGGTTCATGGCCAGCGCGCGGGCGATGGCGACGCGCTGCTGCTGCCCACCGGAAAGCTGGGCCGGATAACTATCGGCTTTCTCCGGGATGCCCACCTTGGCCAGGGTCTCACGCGCAACTCGCTCCGCCTCCTGCTTGCTCCGCTTGCGGACCACGCGCTGGGCAAGCATCACGTTTTCCAGGGCGGTATAGTTTGGGAAGAGGTTGAAGAGCTGAAAAACCATCCCGATCTCTTCCCGCACCTTGTTGATATCTGTTTGCCTGTGCGTGAGATGAATGCCGTCCACCCAGATATTGCCCCGGTCGGTTGGCTCCAGGTGATTGATGCACCGCAGGAGGGTGCTCTTGCCGGAGCCGCTCGGCCCGATGATCACCACGACTTCCCCACGCTTCACTTGCAGGCTCACGTCGCGGACAGCCTGAACATCCCCAAAAGACTTACTGATGTGCTCCAATATGATGATGGCATCGCTGGGTGGAGGCAGTTTATTCATTGGGCGAGAGTCTCCGTTCCAGGTAGCGAACGCCACGCGACAGCAGCAGGGTCATCGAGAGGTACAGGAACGTGGCGACGTTCAGCGGCTCAAAGGTCGTGAAGGTTCGGGACCGGTGCAGGTTGCTGAGCTGGGTGATCTCGCGGACTGCCAGCACGGAGGCCAGAGAGGTGTCCTTGAGCATGGCGATGAAGTCATTGCCCAGCGGCGGCAGTACCCGGCGGAAAGCCTGGGGCAGGATCACATAGCGCATTGCCTGTGAATAGGACATCCCCAGCGAGCGGGCCGCTTCCATCTGCCCCCGATCAATGGATTCGATGCCAGCACGGAACACCTCCGCTTCGAATGCCCCGTAAGCCAGAGAAAAGCCCAAAATCGCGCGCACGGCCACGTCAATATCACGAATCGAGGCGTTGCCGCCCAGCGAGTTAAACAGATCAACCAGAGCGGGAAAGACAACAAAGGCCACATAGAGTAACTGGACCAGGATGGGAACGCCCCGGATAGTTTCAACATAGAACGTGGAGAGGTTATAGAAGAGCTGATTTTTGGAGACCCGCGCCAGACCCACGAACAAACCTATGGTCAGGGCAATGGCAAACGAGATCGACGTCAGAGTGAAGGTCATCACCACACCCGGCAGGATAAACTCGAATGAGGCCTGATATTTTGGATCCGTGATAATTGCCAGGACAAGCAGCCCCCCCAGGAGCAACACGATGTAGCTCCACCATCCATATGGCGCAGTTACCTGCCGCATGACCGAGCTAACCAGTCCCGGTCTTGCACGTCTGCCCTCAATCATTTCGCTCTCAATCATCAGCGAAGCCCCCATCTGCGTGCTGGCCGGTTATTCTGAGGAGGGGCAGGGACCCCCCTACCCCTCCCGATACTACGGATGCTTCCGGACATGTGTATGGCCTACTGCTGTGGCACGAACCAACGCTGGTAAAGCGTGGCCAGCGTGCCGTCGACGCGCATCGAGCGGATTGCCAGGTTGACTGGCTCGATCAACTCTGAGCCTGGCTGGAAGACGAAGCCCAGCAGCTCGCTGGTGAACGGCTCGCCCACGAACTTGAGCTGCCCTGGGTTCTGGTTGATGAAGCCGATGCCCGCCACGTTGTCGATCACCACGGCGTCAGCGTCGCCGGCCAGCAGGGCCTGCACCGACACGCCGAAGTCGTCGTAGCTGTCCACCCGGCCTTCACCCACCAGATCGATGGCCGCCTGCTCGTTGGTCGTGCCCAACTGCACCGCCACCCGCAGGTCGGGGTTGGCCGCAAAGCTCGCCGCGTCGGTGAAGCGGTCCTCGTCCGCCCGCGCCAGCAGCACCTGGCCGTACTCCATGTACGGGTCGGAGAAGTCCACCACCTCCTCGCGCTGCTCGGTGATGGTGATGCCGTCCGCTGCCACGTCGAACTCCCCAGCCGCAGCGGCCTCGAAGATGCCATCCCAGCCCCACTCCGTCATCACCGGCACGCAGTTCAGCCGGGCGCAGATCTCCACCCACACGTCATAGTCCCAGCCTGCCCCCTGCCCGCTCTCGTCTATGAAGTTGAACGGCGGATAGGCGTTCTCTACTGCCACCACCACCTCCCGACCCCCCAGGTCCGGAAGCTCGATCTCCCCACCCTGGGCCAGGGCCACGGTGAAAGGCATCGCCAGGGCAATGGCCAGAAGCACCACCACGACAAGATTGAATTTGTTCGGAACACGCATGTCGTCTTCTCCTCCTGCTACTTGACCAAAAGCATTCTCCTGCTTGGCGGATAGAGCCTCTCTTATTCCAGAGAACAGTTCAGCTATCCTTATCGATGGCAACCTCCTCTCTTTTCCTGGAAGCCTGGACCTGTTCTCCCGCAACGGTACACAGGCGCAAGCAAAAAAGGGACGCCTGCTTACTGGAACGCACCTGTGGGGAGCATATCCGCGTTGCAGAACGGCCTTTCGTTGGCAATGATATCAAGCTTGCGCTGCCGGGACAGCCGCTTGAAGGCGCGTTCTGCGCGCAGGGCAGCCCCCCGCCCCTCAAAGGCCCACACAGCCACCAGCGCAGTCGGCCTTCGTGCTGCGGTATAGGCAGCGCCTCTCCCGGCATTGTGATCCTTAACCCGCTGCACGACATCCACGGCAATCCCTGTGTAGAGTGTCTCGTCTTTACATCGTACCACATACAGGTACCAGGGGCGCGATTCTTTCATCATCTCGTGTCGCCCAGTTCAAGCACATACCCGTGGCGTACCCGACTCCCTTCTCGCTGGGAGACAAAGTCCGTCACCCAGAAGCCCTCCTCAAACAAACGGGTGAACACCTCGCGCGTGCGCAACCGCCACTGGAGCGCCTGGTCGGGACGGCTTGCGCGTAGCTCATTGATGTTGTCAGGAATCTCAACCAGTGTGCGCTCCTGACCGACGGGCCAACAGACATCACCGGGGACGCCATCTGCTGTGCAGGGCAGTGTGCGATGGATCCCGGTGATGTCAACTGCGGGCGGCCCCGATGCCTCACGCTGCCTGACACGCTCACTCGCAAGCCACCAGCGCACCTCGAACCGGTCGGTCGGCAGCCCGGCATTGAGGCTGTCCTCCAGCTCTCCATAGAGGTTGACGCAGTAGAGGCTGCACACACATCCCAACCGCCGCATGTTGAATTTCGCGTTCCCCCGCTGGAGCGGATCAAACGTCCAGGCCATGCAGTCCAGGCCTTGTTCTAAAACCAGGCGGCGTTGCAGCCATTTCAGCCCTGATCCGATTCCCCTGCCCTGGTAGGCAGGAGTGACGCCGGTGATGTGCGACCAGTGCAGGATTTGCTCTCCTCGCTTGCCAATAAATCCCAGCGAAAAGCCAACCAGCAGTTCCCCATCAAAAGCACCCAGAACCAGGCCCCCGGCGTGCTGAACGGCCCTGATGAGATGGGCCGGGATCGAGTCTCGCTCGCCCACAGACCAGATAGCCTCGTGTATTGCAACCGCCTGTTCGATCTCAGCGGCAGTCTGAATAGCACGATATTGGATAGTCATAGTCAGCTTACAGCGCAAAACAACACATACCACAAGCACTGAAGGGGACGGCGCTAAATCGTGCTGCGAACCTCAGTGACAATGTCCTGGAGCAGGCGGTGCACGGGGCGCGACTGGCTCTGACTCTGCACTTCTTCCGCACTGAACAACCCGTGCTCGGTAACCACACCGGCGATTGCCGACCAGGGCGTCACATCGTAAAACCGGTTCTGCACCTTGATGTTTTCTGGCGCGTCCGGCCAGACGTCCTGCGGTGCCCGTTCGTGAATAGGCTGCTCCCCCAGGGCAGTGGGCCACAGCTTGGTGGTATCAGCCAAAAAATAACAGGGAATACCCAGGCTTTGCGCGCAGACGGCCAGGCCTGCCGTCCCCACCTTGGAGACGACGCCCGCCTCCGTCAGGCTATCAGCGCCTACCAACACCAGCTCAACCTCTTCCAGGTTGGCGTAGGCGGCACTGTCAACAATGAGTGTAACCTGGATGCCACTGTCTGCCAGCCTTGTCGCCTGCTGCCGCCCCTCATAAAGCGGACGAGCCTCCAGACATATCACACGGGGGCTGCGCCCGGCCTTCCTGGCGCTGAGGAGCGTATGGTACACCGTCGAGCTAGACGAGTGGGTCAACACACAGACATTGGCAGGCAGGAGCGCGGCAGCCTTGCGATGCAAGGCGCTCTGCGCCGCTTCCTGCTCGCTGAGGAAGGCGTGGACCGTCTCCCGCACAATCAAGGGTACCGCATCGGGGTCAGCTTCGGCGCTGAGTGCAAAGAACACCCGGTTGAACAACGAAACCAGCGAGGACATACCGCTCTGCGCAGTAAGGATTTCACGCCCAACCTGTTGCAGAGACGCGAACAACTCGTCAACAGACTTATCTGCCTGGTCAACGACGAGGTCCAAAAGCATCCGGGCCGTCGCCTGGGTAAGGTCCACCGCCCCAGAGACCTTGTCGGTCATGATTGTAGCCTGCTGTTCGCGCCAGGTCACAGGCAGATTCTCCAAAAATACATCCCGGCATTTATAGAAAACGTCTGAATATCGGCAGGGCCTCTGCCAGGACAGCGCCACTCCCTCATTCCAGGGACGGCCCGCCCTCTCTAGCTGCGCCCCAATGGCTCCGCCAACAGAATGCCAAGGAAACCCACGAAAATGCCGATGTGCAGGACGGTAAAGGCGACAATAGACCACCCGACATCCTGCGTTATTGCAGCAACCAGGTGCACAACATAGCTGACAAGACTCAGCACCACACCAGCCAGGATCGGCGCGCCCCGGTAGTGAGCCAGGCGAGTCGAAGCAAAGGAAATCAGGTTGCCCAGCGCACGGGACCGATTTAGCCGGTCAACGATCTTCTGCATACACTCCAGCCCCTCCCTCTAGCCCGCAACGGAATCACCCGGAGAAATTCGCAATTGCTCCGAGCGCCACGATCTGTGCAGCAAGGTCCGCAGGCACCTGGGCCTGCACAATAACGCCCTCAACTGTGTGCTGCTCGTCCAGCACCAAACCCTGCTCATGAATCCGTGCCACGATATCTCCCCGGTCATACGGGATCAGCACATGGATGAACTGCATCTTGCCAGCAAGCACGCCCTCGATCTCGGTCAGCAACCTGGCCAGCCCGGTGCCGGTTTTGGCCGAGACGGGGATGACGGCTGCATAGCCTCTTGTGTGGATACGGGAGAGCACGGCGGAAATCGCCTCATCGGGCAGGAGATCGATCTTGTTCAACGCCAGCAAACGTGGCATCCGGGGCAACTCCAGGGCCGCCAGCGTATCCTCCACAGCCTCGATCTGCTGGGCCACGTTGGGATGGCTGATGTCCGCCACGTGCAGCAACATGGAGGCTTCGGCCACCTCCTCCAGAGTGGCCCGGAAGGCGGCAATAAGCGTGGTCGGCAACTTCTGGATGAACCCGACCGTGTCGGAGCACAGGAAGGCCTTGCCCCCAGGCAACACGACGCGCCGCGTGGTTGGGTCCAACGTGGCGAACAACTGGTCAGCCGTATAGACATCGGCCCCAGCCAGGCTGTTGAGCAAAGTGGACTTCCCTGCGTTGGTGTACCCCACCAGGGCGACTACTGGAATGCCCGCCATTTTTCGCTGGGCGCGATGTCGGCTGCGGTGGGCGCGGACGGCCTCAAGGTCCTTCTTCAGCCTGGCAATGCGACGGCTGATTTCGCGCCGATCAACTTCCAACTGCGTCTCGCCGGGGCCTCTAAGCCCCACCCCACCACCGCCGGCCCGCGCGGCCCCGCCACCGGTCTGCCGCGCAAGGTGTGTCCACTGGCGTGTCAGGCGAGGTAGGCGATACTCATACTGGGCCAGCTCCACCTGCAAGGCTCCCTCCCGCGTCTGCGCGTGGCGGGCGAAGATATCCAGGATGAGGGCCGAGCGGTCCAGAACTTTGATGTTCTCGCCAAAAGCCTTTTCCAATTCACGCTGGTGACGCGGAGACAGTTCATCGTCAAAGATCACGACACTGGCCTCCAGCGCAACCAGATCTTCCTGAATCTCAGCCACCTTGCCCGGCCCGATGAAGGTTGCCGGATGAGGCCTGTCCAACTGCTGGGCAGTGCGGCCAACAACCTCAATCCCCGCCGTGGCCGCCAGCGAAGCGAGCTCGTCCAGTGAATCCTGGGTGCTGAGAAGCGGATGACTGCCCTTGAGAAAAACGCCTACCAGGTAGCCCCGCTCTATCGCATCTCTAGCGCCACGGTATCCTTGTTCGTCCATCATGGGAGATGAGCTTTCCCAAACAGTGCGACTACTCGGCTGGTCTGTCGGTGACCTCAGGCGAGACAGCACGGCTCGTTGGGGGTTTAGCACCATCAACCAGGGTGGCAGTGGGGTCACGCGCAGGTGGTTGATGTGCTCTTTCTGCCCTCCTGTCTGTTGCACTGTCGTCAAATAACTCTGCCATCTGGTCGCCAGGCGGGGCGCTACGCATGGGCACCATGATGTGGAACAGGCTGCCCGGCAACTTCCGTTCGTCATAGCCAGGACTCTCCGCCCAGATCGTGCCCCCGTGCGCCTCGATGATCCCCTTGGCAATGGCCAGGCCAAGGCCGGGGCCGCCGCCCTTGAACTTGGTCTTGCCACTGGAATGCAGGGCCACGTCGCCCAGGGAGGAGAACTTCTCGAAAACGCGCTGCAAATCTTCCGGCGCGATGCCGATGCCTGTATCCTCGACCACAATCTCGGTGAAGCCGGGCAAATCCCGCCCACGGATCAAGATGCGGCCCCCGTCGGGAGTGTACTTCACGGCATTGGAAACCACCTTGTACAGCACCTGATACAGGCGCTCTGGATCGCCATAGGTTGGCCTGGTCGTGATCGACTTTCTGTCGATCTCAAAGCTCAGATTGCGCTGCTGGACGGTATCAGCAAACTCGTACTCCAGGACGTCGATCAGGCGGTGCAGCCAGACAGGCTGGTGGTGCAGCGCCAGTAAATTCATCTCGATCATCGAGACATCGACCATATCCTGGATCAACTCTCTCAGCCGGGCTGTGCCGCCTGCAATGCCGTCCAGCATCAGGCTGATATGTGGATGCTCGGCCTCCGCAAACTCCGCCCGCAGCATATTGGTATACCCCTCGATGAGCGTGAGGGGGGTCTTCAACTCGTGGGCGGCGACGGCAACGAAATCTGACTTGCTCTTGTTCACGCGCTCCACATCAAGCAGCGCACGGTTCAACTCGGCACGGGTATCCTCCAGCAGGGCGCCGACTTCCAGCTTAACGAGGTAGACCGTTGCCGAGGAGAAGATGTGCTCCAGTTCGGTCAGCCACTGGATTAAGCGGTCCTCGGGTGCCGATTCACAGAGATGCCGCCAGGTGACATCCTTCAGCGTGGCCAACACGGGAACCAGGCCAGTAGGCTCCTCATCGGTTGGCGCACTGCGTGCCTCCACCCAATCCAGCAGAATCAGATTGAGGGGGACGGGGTTGTTGGTGCGGGCGGTCCGCAGCAGCCCGTCGTAGAAAGCTTCGGTGGCTTCGGTTACTGTGGCACGGAGTCTCTCCGTTTGCGTGAGCTTGCCTGTGGCAGCCTCAACCAGGAGCCAGAAGTTTCCCTCTAACCACTGAGCCAGGTTTTCCATCAATTGACGTTCCCCAGTCTTATGGGACGCCGTGTCTGTCCCTCGAAGCCTGGCCGCCAGGCGCAATTCCGACGTTGCCAGCCCCTATTATATCCACTGCCGCGGCTCTGCGCCTGAAGGCGGCAAAGACCTGGCGGGCATGCCCCACTACAACAGCCAGTCACGCTGGCTGAGCCGTGTGGGGGTTAGCCAAGGCCCCGTTCTGTGTGAGATATTTCTCCAGGGACCGTTGTGCGCGCTCGACGTAAGCTGCGTAGCGCTCCCGTTTGCGGCGGATACGCGCCTCAAGCGGCGGCAAAAGCCCAAAGTTCGCTTTCATCGGCTGAAAGTCTCCCGGATCGGCGTGGGACACATAGTGGCAGAGCGCCCCCAACATGGTATCATCCGGCAGGGTCAGAAGCGGTTCTCCGCGCAACAATCTGGCCGCGTTAATCCCGGCCAGCAGGCCAGTGCCGATGTTCCCTACGTAGCCTTCAACGCCAGTAATCTGACCCGCAAAGAAGAGGTCATCGCGCCCCCTGTACTGCATGGTCGGTCGCAGTATGCGCGGGGAGTTGAGAAAGGTGTTGCGATGCATCTGGCCGTACCGGGCGAACTCCGCGTTCTCCAGCCCTGGGATCATCCTGAACACGCGCTTCTGCTCGCCCCACCGCAGGTTGGTCTGGAACCCGACAAGGTTATAAAGCGAGCCAGCCAGGTTATCCTGCCGGAGCTGCACGACGGCGTAGGGCCGCTCTCCGGTTCGCGGGTCCAGGATGCCGACCGGTCGCAGGGGGCCAAAGGCGAGGGCGTCTTTGCCCCGCCTGGCCAGTTGCTCAACGGGCAGGCATCCCTCAAAGAATTTGGGGTCTTCACGCTCAAAGTCGCGCAGCGTGATGACTTCAGCCTCCTGTAAAGCCTTCACAAAGCGCTCGTAGGCTTCCTTTGTGAACGGGCAGTTGATGTAATCCCCCTCCTCCATTTCTCCCCGGTCGTAGCGACTGGCGCGAAAAGCCACGCTCATGTCGATGGTCTCGGCGTGGATCAGGGGTGCAATTGCGTCGTAGAAATAGAGGTATTCCTGCCCCACCAGGGCGGCGATCTCGTCCGCCAGGCTTTCCGCCGTCAGCGGGCCAGTCGCGATGATGCAGGGGCCGTCGGGGATAGCGCGTACTTCTTCCCGCACTAGCGTGATGCGTGGGTGCTGCTCAATCGCCTCAGTAACGTGCCTGGCAAAGATCGCCCTATCGACGGCCAACGCTCCACCCGCTGGCACCGCCGCCCTGGCGGCGCATTGCATAAGCAAGGAGCCAAGCCGCCGAAGTTCGTTCTTCAGCAGCCCCGGCGCGCGGTCCGGCAGGTCTGAACCCAGGGAGTTGCTGCATACCAGCTCGGCGAGGCGGTCTGTTGTGTGGGCCGGGGTTGTCTTGCGCGGTCGCATCTCGTAGAGCCGCACCCTTATCCCCCGTTCCGCAGCCTGCCAGGCCGCCTCTGCACCGGCCAGCCCACCTCCTACGACCACCAATTCTGTTCCGTTCATGGCACACACATCTCAATCTGTCACGATGCAACTTCGACGTTGGCGCTAATTATTCTAACGTGGCATGAAACCGCCTGCCAAGCGCCGGCCACCTTCCGATGCTCAGGCTATGCATCTGTCACCGCCCCGGTTCAGCAATCCGGGTTGCCGCCGTTGCCCCCTGACACGCCACGACTATACTTGTTGCTTATGATATCCAGAGCACCGCACACCCCTTCCCGACTGCGATTGTTCGGTTACTACGGCTCGCTGGTTCTCACCGTCTTCGCTCTGGCCGGGGCCTTGATCACCCTGCTTCAGCAAGGCCCGGCCATCCAGGAACGCGAAAGGCGACGAGTCGCTTACGCTGCCACGGCCACGCACCTGGCGCAGAATCCCCCTGCCCCCTCGCCCACTTTCTCAGCACCCACGCCAACGCCCTACCCGCTGCTACCGTCGGCGACGCCTGTGTTCCTCCCCACCTCATCCGACCTGCGCATCCTCCCCACGCCCGTGCCAGCCGCCACCCTCCCCCCTGGCGCTCCGCCCAGGGCTACCCCACATCCCCGCCAGCTCCAGTACGACCTGATCAACTTCCTGGTTCTGGGCAGCGACCGCGACGGCGGGACGGGAGCGTACCGCACAGATGTGATCGTGGTCGTCTCCGCCAATCGAACGACCCAAACGGTCAATCTACTCTCCATTCCCCGCGATCTCTATGTGTACATCCCTGGCTGGGGCATGGATCGCATCAACACGGCAGAGGTGCACCAGACGCAGATACAGTCTACAGCCCATCGACTGGGGCTGCTGGCGGAAACGATCGAATACAACCTGGGGATTACGATACACCACCTGGCCCGTGTAGATTTTGAAGGGTTCCGAACCCTGGTGGATCAGTTGGGCGGGCTGTCCATTCCCGTCGACTGCGCTGTTTCCGGGTACCGCCTGCGTTCCCCGGAGCTTGACCCGGACGTGCTGGCCAGTTGGGACCCTTTTGTGCTGGAACCCGGCGTGCACCAGTTGGACGGCTCGTTAGCCCTGTGGTACGTGCGCCAGCGGATGGACAGCAGCGATTTCGAGCGGAATCGCAGGCAGCAGATCGTGCTCAGGGCTTTGTGGCACAAGGTTCGAGAGAGTAACCTGATCCAGAGCCTCCCCGCAATTTGGGAGCAGCTCACACGCATTGTCGAGACAGATCTGACCCTGGAGGAAGCGTTGGGCTTGCTACCGCTCCTGCTATCTCTGGACGAGAGTCGGCTGGAAGGGCACTTCCTTGGCCTGGACGAGGTCAACCTGTGGCAGGCCCCAGATGGGGCCAACGTGCTGGTGGTCGACCCGCTCCCCTTCCAGGCGACCATCGAGCACTTCCTGACCCCACCCACCCAGAACCGGCTGGCACAGGAGCGTGCTCATGTTGCCGTGCTCAATGCCTCCCCCGTGGCAGATGCCGACCGACTGGCGGCGGCGCGGCTGCAATGGACGGGCCTGGTGGCCACGCCGCAGGGTGTGGCAGGCAGCGAGCACTTCGCCAGGACGACGATTTATGATCACACCGGACGGGTGAAAGGGAGCAGCCTGGAAGCGATACAGCGAGCGCTTGGGGTTACCGATGCGGATGTCGTCTCGCTGCCAGACCCAGGGCGTATCGTGGACTTCACCGTGGTGGTCGGGGAGAACTACATCCCCTGTGTGACCTCACCCTGGCGAGCCTTTCCGCAGCCAGAGTAGCCGGTCAGCCGCGCTCGCTCAGCTCCTGGGCAAAACGCAAATAGGTTTGGATCCGCCCAAGGTCCTCGGCCTGACCAGGAGCCAGGCTCACCGCCTGTCGATAGGCCTGCACCGCCTCAGGATACTTCTCCAGTGCAAAATAGGCGTTGCCCAGAAGGTGGTAAACCCGGTAGTCGGAAAGCTCCTGCCCATCTTCGGCAACGGCGCGCTGGATTTGCTCTATTGTGGCAATGGTCTTCTCGTAAGCGCGCAGCCGATAGTAACACCGCGCAATCTGGTAGTACAGAGAAGCCCCCCAAGGGTGGAAGGGATTAAAAGCGAGCGCACTGTTGTACGCCTCAATCGCAGTCTCGTAACGCTCCAGGCGAAAGCTCATGTCCCCCAGCATCTCGTTGACCCGCGACCAGGTCACATCGACTCCGAGTGGCTTGCGCCCCAGTTGGAGGAATTGCTGGAGGTGCTCGACGGCCTCCGCTTCTCTGCCCGGTATCTCCGCGAGAATCTCGCCCACGGCCAGGTGGGCATCCTGCTGGCCGCCGCGCATCTCCGGCCCCAGCCCCTCCATAATCTCCAGAGCCTGCTGTGCCGCAGCCAGCGCCTCTTCGTAGCGTCCCTGCTCCCGCAGCGCACGGCTGCGCAGGATGTGTAGCTGCCCCAGCCAGCTTTCCGGCTCCGAAGGAGGGTATGTCACTGCGGCACGATCCAGAAAGGAAAGGGCAGCGGCGGGGTCACGGCGCTCAAAGAGATAGATAAAGCCCAGGCGCTCGTAGCAAAGCGCGGTTAGGGCGTCAACGCGGCTGGGCTTTAGCAGCGCTTCCTTGAGGCAGCCTATGGCTTCTTCTACCTGGTTTGCCGTCAGCAGTACACGTCCCTTCTGGTACAGCACCCAGCCTATATTCTCGTAATCCGGCGTGGTATCGATGATCCGCTGGTACAGCGCCAGCGCACGGTCCGCATCACCCCGCTCGGCAAACCCAACCGGAGAAAACTCAAAGCGCCCAAAATAGGCATCACCCAGAAGCTCCAGCACTTCCGGCTCATCCGCAGCGTCAGGCTGCAGCGCGCGCGCCGTCTGGATGTCTTCCAGGGCGTCATCAGGATGCTGAGCAATAAGACGAGCACGTGCTCGCCGCAACAGGAGTTGAGCGCGGGCTTCTGGTGGTGGCTCCTGCCGCAGTTGCTTGGCGACCAGCACTTCGGCCTTTTTGATCTCACGCGCGGCAAGCAGCGAATCGATCTGCGCAAGCTGATCTCTCATGGCGGTGCTCTCTGTGGGCGCTCCGGTCAAGCCCTGGCAGCTTTATACTACCGTGCTCGGCGAAAGACAGACAAACCGGCGCGGCGCAACTGGCTATGACACGGCCCCAAATAAAAACAGCCCTCCACACAGGAGGGTCTGGTCAGGTGCAGAACCAGGTGAAAAGTGCCCCGGAGAGGACTCGAACCTCCACGCCCAAAAGGGCACAGGCCCTCAACCTGCCGCGTATGCCAATTCCGCCACCGGGGCATTGCAATGAATTATACCTGTCCGGTGTGCAAAGTCAATGATTTTTGTTTTGGCGGCCTTCTCTCCATGGTAAAATCCAGATACGCAGGCGGATTAAACCGCCCGGCAGGGGATGTTCCCCGCGCCTTAACTGCACAAGTGAGGACTTCATGCGGATTGCTGTTGATGCCATGGGTAGTGACACACGTCCGGCCCCGGATGTTGAAGGGGCGGTAGCCGCTGCGCGTGAGTTCTCTGATGCGATCATGCTCGTTGGAGTGCCTGCGCGCATCGAACAGGAGCTTGCCCGCCACGACACCAGCGGGCTTTCCATCGAAGTCGTGCCTGCCGAGGAAGTGATCGAGATGGCCGACGTGCCCAGTGTCGTGGCTCGCAGCAAGCCCAACTCGTCAATGCACGTCGGCATGGGGTTGGTCAAAGAGGGCAAATGCCAGGCCTTTGTGACGTGTGGCAACACAGGCGCTGCCCTGGCCATAGCCACACTGCGCACGCTCCGGCGCATTCCGGGCGTCATCCGCCCTGCCCTGACCACGCTGTTGACGGTTGCCGGACACCGACTGATCCTGCTGGATATTGGGGCCAACGCGGACTGCAAGGCCGAATGGCTCCAACAGTTTGCGGTGATGGGCAGCATCTACGCCGAGCGCGCCCTGGGGCACAAGTCGCCAAGGGTGGCCCTGCTCTCCAATGGAGAGGAGGAAGGAAAAGGAAATGCGCTGATCAAAGAGACGGCGCACTTGCTCCAAAGAAGCTCTCTCAACTACATCGGCAATGTGGAGCCTAAGGAGATGCTGAACGGGCATGCCGATGTCATTGTCACCGATGGCTTTGTCGGCAACATCACCATCAAATCGATGGAGGCACTGGGAGACACAGTCTTCAAACTGCTGCGGGCAGAGCTTACCAGCGATCTGCGCTCCAGGTTGGGGGGCGGGCTGGCCCGCCCGGCCTTCCGGCGTGTTTACCGTCAGATCGACCCTTTTGAGGTGGGGGGTGCGCCTCTTTTAGGAGTCAATGGTGTTGTTATAATCGGCCATGGGCGCACCAACGCTCTCGGCGTCAAGAATGCGATCCGTCAGGCTCGACAGGCCGTGGCAGGCCAGATCATTGAGGCAATTTGCGAGGGGATCAAAGAATATCCCTCGCCAGGAGAACAAACCGCGTCGGCGTAACGGGTCTTTGACCAAGGAAGTTGAACATGGATCTCACAAGATATGGTCGCCCACGTGTTGTGATCACCGGGTTGGGTGCCCTGACTCCCCTCGGCACGGTTAAATCCTTTTGGGAGAATCTCAAGGCCGGGCGGTCCGGGATTCGGCGTATCCGTGGATTCGATCTAACCGGCATGGGCGTGCAGATCGCAGGAGAGGTAGACTTCGACCCCACGGACTATCTCGACTATAAAGAGGCGCGCCGCATGGCCCGTTCCTCCCAGATGGCTCAGATTGCCGCACGCATGGCCATGGAGGACGCAGGGCTGACGCACGATGACATCGAAGCCGAGACTGAGCGCACAGGGGTCGTCATCGGCTCTGGGCTTGGCGGCTACGAAGTGATGGAGCAGAGCACGTACCGCTACAAGAGCAGCAATAGAAAGTTCAAGCCCAGCCCCTTTGCGCTCATCAACGGGTTGCCCAATATGCCGGCCCACTATGTCAGCCGCGAGACAGGCGCCACAGGTCCGCTGGTCTCTATCTCGACCGCGTGCGCCAGCGGGACCCAAAGCATTGGTGACGGCACGGAGTTGATCCGGAATGGCCGGGTGGACATGGTCTTCGCGGGCGGGGTGGAGGCCCTGGTTCAGGATTACGCCATTGCAGGCTTTGAGGCCATGACGGCCCTGGCCACCGGCTTCAATGAGAAGCCGGAGGCAGCCAGCCGCCCCTTTGATGCAGACCGCAACGGTTTCGTTTTCAGTGAAGGCGCTGCGGTGCTGGTTCTGGAGTCGCTGGAGCATGCCTTGAAGCGGGGTGCGCGCATCCTGGCCGAAGTATTGGGCCACGCGGCATCCTCAGATGCGTTCCATGTGGCGGCCATGGACCCTGAGGGCAAGGGGGCGCAGCGGGCGATGCGCTGGGCCATTGAAGACGCCAGGGTGCCCCCTGAGGACATTGACTACATCAATGCGCACGGAACGTCCACCAAGGCCAACGATGCCATCGAGACCTTCGCCATCAAAAAGCTCTTCGGCGAGCACGCCTACAACATCGCCATCAGCTCAACCAAGAGCATGATCGGGCATTGCCTGGGTGGCGCTGGCGCCATCGAGGCGGTCGCCTGTGTGTTGTCCCTGGTTGAGCAGGTCATACACCCCACCATCAACTATGAGACACCCGACCCGGAGTGCGATCTGGATTACGTGCCAAACGAGGCACGCGACGCCTCCATCCGGACCGTGCTCTCCAACAGCTTCGGCCTGGGGGGGCAGAACGCCTGCCTGATTTTGGGGGCGATCTGACATCCCCGCCCCAGCAGCAGGTCGCCCGACGAAGAGGCACAGTGGGTGAAAGCAGCGCGGCGCGCTATGCTCGCCGCGCTATTGTTGCCCCCACCGGCATCCGACGTTGCAATGCCTCCCGGCACGCGCTAAAATGAGGGCTGTGACGTTCGTAACAAATTGAACGTTGTAAACATTCAAAAATATTGCGCTGCCCAGATGTTGCCGGGGGCGCAGCCCTTTGTGTCAAGGAGAAATGAACGTAATGAATGACATCCGCTGGCGTGTCGTGGTGTTGGGTGCGCTGCTTCTGAGCCTGCTTCTGACGGGCTGTGGCGCAGGCCCCACCCCCACCCCGCCCCAACCAACTGAAGAGGC
>FWWM01001489.1_pt1 | contig 69807 bp, 68 predicted proteins | sample 2228351 | NCBI WGS metagenome assembly FWWM01 (sample SAMEA103939774, study PRJEB20133) | metagenome | reverse complement strand
GAGGACGGGGTGGTCCTGGTCAACGAGAACAAGTGCAAGGCCTGGCGGATGTGCGTGGCCGCCTGCCCCTACAAGAAGGTCTACTACAACTGGGCTACGGGCAAAAGCGAGAAGTGCATCCTCTGCTTCCCCCGCCTCGAGACCGGCCAGGCCCCGGCCTGCGCCCATTCCTGCGTGGGCCGGATCCGGTATATGGGGGTCCTTCTTTACGACGCCGACCGTATCCCCGAGGCGGCCATGGTTCCCGACCACGAGCTTGTCGAGTCCCAGCTTTCCGTCATCCTGGACCCCTTTGACCCCAAGGTCATCGCCGAGGCCAAAGCCCAGGGTCTGGACGAGGGCTGGATCAAGGCCGCCCAGAACTCCCCCATTTACAAGTTCGTCAAGCTTTGGCGCCTGGCCCTTCCCCTCCACCCCGAGTACCGGACCCTGGCCATGATGTTCTACGTCCCCCCCCTCTCCCCGGTGGTGGCCACGGTGGAACGGGCCCTTAAGGGTGGGGACGGGGTGGTCCGGTTGGACCTTCCGGAGACGGACCTGGAGTTTGAACTCTTCCAGAACCTGGACAAGGCCCGTCTCCCTGTCCAATACCTGGCCAACCTTTTCGCCGCCGGGAACACTGGGGTCATCGCCCCTATCCTCAAGCGCCTCCTGGCGGTGCGCATCTATAAGCGCGAGGAGAGCCTGGAAGGGGGGCTTACCCCCAGGGCTGAGGCCGCCCTCAAGGCGGTGGGCCTCACCCCCGAGGAGGCCGAGGCTATCTACCGCCTCACCACCCTGCCCACCCTGGAGGAGCGGTTCGTCCTCCCTCCTTACCACCGGGAGATGGCCGCCGAGGTCTGGAAAGACCCCCTGGCCCACAAGGGGGAGGTGGGGCTCGGCTACATCCAGCCCCCCTTGCGCGGGGAGTAGGAGGTGAGGCATGCCCCTGGACCCCAGGGTTAAACCCCTCCTCGAGGCCTACGCCCTGGCCCTGGAATACCCCGTCCCGGGCCGGCTGGAGGAGCTCTGGCGGCTTTGGATTGAATCCCCTAGAGGCCGGGCCAAGTCCAGGCTGGAACACTTCCTTAGGGCGGTGGAGGACCTGAGTCAGGAGGCCTGGGAGGAGCTTTACACCCGCACCCTGGACCTCACCCCTTCCACCGCCCCTTATGTGGGCTACGCCGTCTACGGGGAAAGCTACGCCCGGGGAGAGTTCATGGCCCTTTTAAACCGGGCCTACCAGGAGCTCGGCCTGGACCCCAAGGGGGAGCTCCCTGACCATCTTTTTAACATCCTCCGCTACCTGGCCCAGGCGGAAGCCCCCCTCCCCCAGGTCCTGGAACTCCTTCCTCAAGCGGTGGAAAGGATGCGCCAGACCCTAAAGACCCTGGACGCCAAAAACCCTTATCTCATCCTCCTGGAAGGGGTTTTGAACCTTTTCCAAGAGGTTCCGGTTCGGAGGTGAAGCATGTGGATTCACCTTCTCTTCGGGATTTTCCCCTACATCGCCCTCACCCTTTTCGTGGCCATAACGGCTTACCGGATGGTCTATAGGCCCTTCTCGGTCTCGGCCCAGTCCAGCCAGCTTTTAGAGCAGACGCGCCTTTTCTTCGGTTCTACAGCCATGCACTGGGGCCTGGTCCTGGTGCTCTTGGGGCACCTCCTGGCCCTCTTGGTGCCTAAGGGGCTTCTCCTTTGGAATAGCGTGCCCTGGAGGCTCTATCTCCTGGAGATCACCGGGCTTGGCCTAGGGCTTTGGGCCCTTTTTGGGACGTATATCCTCCTCGCCCGCCGGATCTCCGTCCCCCGGGTCCGGGCCGCTTCCACCCCTATGGACTACCTGGTCCTCCTCCTGGTCTTCGTCTCGGCCCTCACGGGGGTCCTCACCGCCCTCCTCTACCGCTACGGGAGCTTCTGGTTCCCTGCGGTCATGACCCCTTACCTCTGGTCTATTTTTAGCTTCAACCCCAGGCCCGAGCTCATCCAGGACCTCCCCTTCTGGACGAAGCTCCACGTCTTTAACTTCTGGCTTCTCCTTGCGTTCTTTCCCTTCTCTCGCCTCGTCCACATCATCACCGTACCCTTGGGCTATCTCTTCCGCCCCTGGCAGATCGTGGTCTGGGTGCGGGGGATGGCTAGGAGGTAACCATGCAACAGGTTTACGATTCCGATCGGTCTGAACGGATCCGGGTTCTAACGCTTTCCACGGCGGCTTTCACCCTCATGTTCGCCGCCTGGCTCATGTTCGGGGTCCTGGGGGTGCCCATCCGGAAGGAGTTCAACCTTACGGATGTCCAGCTCTCCTGGCTCTCCGCCGTGGCCATTCTGAACGGCTCCCTTTGGCGGCTTCTTACGGGGATCCTCGCCGACCGGTACGGGGGCAAACTGGTGACCACCGTCATGCTCTTCTTCACTGCCATCCCCGCCTATCTGGTCTCCCGGGCCGGAAGCTACGAGGAACTCCTCCTCTACGCCTTCCTGGTGGGGTTCGCCGGCAATCTCTTCAGCGTGGGCATCGCCTGGAACTCGGTCTGGTTCCCCAAGGAGCAGCAGGGGTTTGCCCTGGGGGTCTTTGGGGCAGGGAACGTGGGGGCCAGCCTGACTAAGTTCATCGGTCCGGCCCTCATCGCCTCTGTTCCGGCCGCGGGGTACCTTGGGGGGCTCATCCCTGGGGGGTGGCGGTTCATCCCCTTCCTCTACGCCGTTCTTCTGATCCTCATGGGCTTTTTGGTCTGGTTCGGGGCCCCTAGGCGGGATAAAAAACCAGGTCAGGGCCGCCCCCTCTTGGAGATGCTCAGGCCCTTGAGGGAAATCCGGGTCTGGCGGTTCAGCTACTACTACGTCATCGTCTTTGGGGCGTATGTGGCCCTCTCGGCCTGGCTTCCCAAGTACTACGTGGATGTTTTTGGCCTTCCTCTTCATGAAGCCGCCTTGCTCACCGCCCTTTTCATCTTCCCCGCCAGCCTCCTCCGCCCGGTGGGAGGGTGGCTCTCCGACCGGTTCGGCGCCCGGAGGGTCATGTACTGGACCTTCTGGTCCATCCTCCTGCCTTCTGCGGTCCTGATGATGCCCGAGGGGCATATCGTCCTTTACACCAAGGAAGGCACCCGGGAGGTCATGCACTTCACCATGAGCGTTTGGCTCTTTACCCTTTTGGTCTTCCTGGTGGGGGTGGGGATGGGCATTGGCAAGGCCGCGGTCTACAAGCACATCCCCACCTACTTCCCCAAGGACGTGGGGGCGGTGGGGGGCCTGGTGGGGATGCTGGGGGCTTTGGGGGGCTTCTTCCTCCCACCCCTCTTCGCCTACGCCCAAGTCTGGACCGGCCTGCCCCAGAGCACCTTCTTGGTCCTTTTCCTCATGACCGCCGTCGCCTTTATCTGGATGCACCTGGTGGTCCTTCAGCTCCTGCAGCAAGAGGCTCCGCACCTCAAGAATGCCTTTGAGCGTCTAGGCGATAAGGAGAACCGAGCATGAAGAAGGTCTACTCCACCACCTGGCTTCCCGAGTGGGACCCCGAGGACCCCAAGCGCTGGAACGCCGCCCTGGCCTGGAGGACCCTCTGGATTACCACCTTCAACCTCATCCTGGGCTTCATCGCCTGGTTTGTGGTGAGCGCCTTAGTGGTCCGCCTGCCCAAGACGGGGTTTGAGTTCACCACCCTGCAGCTCTTCTGGCTCACGGCCATGCCGGGCCTGGCCGGGGGAACCTTGCGCATCCTTTGGACCTTCCTCCCCCCCATCCTGGGGACCCGGCATATGGTCACTTTCTCCACCCTGCTTCTCCTCATTCCCCTGGTGGGCTGGGGCCTGGCTGTCCAGAATCCCCAAACCCCCTACTGGCTCTTCCTCCTCCTGGCTTTCCTGGCAGGGATTGGGGGCGGGATTTTCTCGGGGTACATGCCCTCCACCAGCTACTTCTTCCCTAAGAGGCTTCAGGGTACGGCCTTAGCTCTTCAGGCGGGGATCGGGAACTTTGGGGTGAGTGTGGTCCAGTTTGTAACCCCCTGGATCATCGGCTTCCCCCTGCTGGGCACCCTTCTTGGCGGGCCCCAGGTCTTCACCCCAACCCCCGGGGTGGAAAAAGCCATCTGGCTCCAAAACGCCACCTTTGTCTACGTGCCCCTTGTCCTCCTGGGTGCCCTTCTCGCCTGGGTTTACCTCCGGAGTGTGCCCATCCGGGCCAGTTTCCGTGAGCAGCTGGACATCTTCCGGGACAAGCACACCTGGATTATGACCAGCCTTTACATCATGACCTTTGGCTCTTTTTCCGGATTCTCGGCCATCTTCCCCTTGCTCATCCGGGAGGTCTACGGGGGGTTTGAGGGGGCACCGGACCCCTTGAAATACGCCTTTTTAGGGCCCTTGGTGGGCTCTATATCCCGGGTTATTGCCGGTCCCATCTCCGACCGCTTCGGGGGAGCTCGGGTCACCCAGGTGGCGGGCCTGGGCCTTTTCCTGGCTACCCTGCTCGTCACCTTCTACGCCCGGCCTACCTCCTTAGACCAGTTCGGGATGTTCCTCCTGGCCATGCTCCTGATCTTTTTCTTCGCGGGGGTGGGGAACGCCAGCACCTTTAAGCAGATGCCCATGATCTTTCCCCCTCGGCAGGCTGGGGGGGTGGTGGGTTGGACCGCAGCCGTGGCCGCCTATGGACCTCTCATCTTCTCCACCTTGGCTGGGTACACCCAGCGCTTTACCGGCTCCTTTACCGCTTTCTTCTATGGCCTCATGGTCTTCTACGCTCTGAATATCCTCCTCAACTGGTACTACTACGCCCGCAAGGGGGCGGAGAGACCCTGTTAGGGCGGGAGGAAAAGGGGCCTCTGCCAGAAGGCAGAGGCCCTTTGATTTAGGTCATGGCCGGCCGGTCCATGCCCTGGTTTAACCTAATGGTTAGGGGAGGTGAGTGTGGTTTTGGAGGAGACCCCGGTCCTGGACCTCCCCCCTTTGCCGGAGGAGGTCTTTCGGGACCTCCTGGTCTTTGCCGGGGTAGGGGAGGGGGAGAAAAGGCGGATGCGCCAGGAGGCGGAACGCCTCTTGGAGGGGGCTTCCGCTTTCGTGGCCCAGGTCTACGACGCCCTGAGCCGACACCCAGGGACGGCCCGGGCCTTGGGCTGGGAGGGCCGGGTGCCGGAGGAGGAGCTTTACCTTCGCCGCGCCTTCTTTGGGGCCTGGTTGGCCCGGACCATCGGGGTGGATACCTCGGCGGAGTTCGCCCGGGAGGTCTACCGGGCGGGGCTTTGGCACGGGGGGCTGGGGCCTAAAGGGGCCTATATCCCCCCGGAGTACGTGGGGGTTTCCTTCGCCCACGTGGCCCGGTACATCGCCCAGAGGGTCCAGGACCCCACCCCCTGGCTCGGCTACTTGGCGGCCCAGGAGGAGGTGATGCGCCAGGGGTTTGACGCGGCCTTGCGCCTTAAGGAAGGGTCTCTTTCCCTAAGCTTTCAGGCCCTGGGCCTGGCCCACCCGGCCCAGCCCCGGCCCCTGGCCTTCCGGGCCTTTGGGACGGTGGAGGAGGCCCTTTACAAGGTGTTTACGGTGAACCCCTCTTTGCGCGACCTGGCCTTGGAACCCCTCTGGACCGAGGAGGAGGTGGGGCTTTGGACCGAGGCCAAGACCCTTTACCGCTTTAAGCCCCACTGGACCGTGCTGCTTAACGGTCGGGATATCCGCTACCTCCAGGGCTTGGCCACCCCTCTGCCCCCGGGGGCAACCCTGACCCTTCTTCCCCCGGGCCGGTAGTCTCGGCCAGGAGGGCTAAAAAGGTCTGGACCACCTCTGGGTCTAGGGTCCGTCCCGCCTCTTCCTTCAGGTAGGCCACGGCCTTTTCCCGGGGCCAGGCCTTGCGGTAGGGCCGGTCCGAGGTCAGGGCGTCGTAGACGTCCACCACGGCGAAGATCCGGGCGGCAAAGGGGATGGCCTCCCCTTTGAGCCCTTGGGGGTAGCCGGAGCCGTTCCAGCGTTCGTGGTGGGCGTAGGGGATCTCCAGGGCCCGGCGGAGGTGGGGGATGCCCTTGAGCCATTCATAGGCGTAGACGGGGTGGAGGCGCATGACTTGCCATTCCTCCTCTGTGAGGGGACCTGGCTTTTTGAGTATGGCATCGGGGATGGCGATTTTGCCGACATCATGGAGGATGGCCCCCCGGCGGAAGTCCTCGAGTTCCTCCCCCTTAAGCCCTAGGGCCTGGGCCAGCCTCACCCCAAGCCCCACCACCCGCTCGGTGTGGCCGCCTGTTTCTTGGTCCCGGAGCTCCACGGCCTTGGCCCAGGCCCAGAGGGTGAGGTCATAGGTCAGGGCGAGCTCCCGGCGGCTTTCCAGGACCTCCTGGTAGGTTTGGGCGTTGTCCAGGGCCACGGCGGCTTGGTCCGCTATGGCCTCGAGGAAGGCCTCCTCATCCCGGCTTAGGTCCCAGGGCCTCCGGGTAAAGACCGCAAGCACCCCTAAAAGCCGGCCCTTGGCCAGAAGGGGGTAGGCCCGTTCCGCCACTAGGCCTTCCTTGAGGGTGAAGTCCGGTTCTCCGCCGGGGTTTTTCCGGAGGTCTGGGACGTGGACCGGCTTCCCGGTAAGGGCGGCCTGGCCGATATGGGATTCCTGGCTTAGGGGGATGTGGGTGGGCCAAAGGGGCCGGTAGGAGCGGAAGCCCCGGGCGGCCTCGAGGCTGAGGCTTTGCCGAGCAGGGTCATACAGGAAGAGGGCTACGGCGTCCAGGGGTAGGCGGAGGAGCTGGGTCAGGAGAATTTCCAGGATCACCCTTAGGTTGAGGGAAGAGGCGATGGCCTGGTCTATGGTCCGGAGGGATTCCAGGTTCTCTAGCTGATGTTTCAGCCTGCGTCTCAGGCTAGCGCGGTGGGCGGCAACCCCCAGGGTCTGGGCCAGGACACGGGCCTGTTCCACCTGGGCAGGGCTTGGGGCCTGGGCTGCGGGCCAGGCTAGGCTTAAGACCCCTATGACCCCCGAGTCCATGGGTAAAGGAAGGACAACCCCGCTCCACCCCGGGGGGATATGGGGCCGGGACTCGGGGTGGACCCGGGGGTCCTCCCGGAGGTCCAGGGCCACCACCACCTCCCCTTTAAGGGCCAGGCCGGTAAGCCCCGCCTGGGGATGGGGCGGAGGAAGGTTTTGGAAAAAGCCCCGGGCGGCCAGGGCCTCCACCCGGTTCTTCCCGGGGTCGTAAAGGAGGAGGCTGCCCGCTGGGGCCTTGAGGGCCTCGAGGACCGCATCTAGGCCGTTTTTCATCATGGTTTCTAGATCCTCGCTCTCCCTAAGGGCCCGGTTCACCCGGGCCAGGGCCTCTAGGGTTTGCCGCCTTTCTTCGCTGGCGGTGACGTCTAGACCGATGCCTAGGACGGCCAGCCTTCCCCCGACCTCCACCTGGGCAGCGGAATAGTCCAGCCACCGGACCTCCCCCCCCTTGGTCAGAACCCGGAAGGTGTACCGGCTTAGGGCTTCCTCCCCCCGGAGCCGGGCCAGGCCCCGTTGGCGGACCAGGTCCCGGTCCTCGGGGTGGACGAAGTCCCAGATGGGCCGCGCCTTTAGCTCCTCCAGGGTGTAACCCGTAAGCCTCAAGGCCTCGGGGTTGGCGAAGACCAGGTGCTCGTCCTGCCAGAGGAGGATGACCGCGGGGGTGGTCTCGGTGAGCTTCTGGAAGAGGGCTAAGGCCTCCCGCTCCCGCTTGGCGGCCCGGAGCTCGGCCTCGTGGCGCTCTTCCTGCCTTCGGGCCAGGGCGTAGACCAGAAGGGCGCTTAAGCCCACGAAGACCCAGGCCTTGACCGTCTGGACCCCGTAGGGCAGGCCGGCCGCCAGTCGGTCCGTGAAGAGGACCCAGAGAAGACCGAAGACCAGGTACCCTAGGGCGATGCGCAAACTCCCCTTCATTCCCCCACCCCCTCGGCCAGAACCGGGACCCCCTGGGCCTTGGCCCGGTACATCCGCCCGTCCGCGGCGGAGAGGAGGGCGTCTGGGGTAAGGCCATCCTCGGGGTAGGCGGCTACCCCGATATTCACCCCCAGGGCCAGGCCCTGGACCTGGATGCGGCGGATGGCCTCGGCGTAGCGGAAGGCGGCCCTTACCGCCCCCATCTTGGGGGTATGGGGCAGGAGGGCGGCGAACTCATCCCCGCCCCAGCGGAAGACCTTGTCCCCGTTCCGGCGCTCCTTCTCTAGGGCCTGGGCCACCTGGATTAAGGCCAGGTCCCCCTGGGCGTGGCCCAACCGGTCGTTGATGGCCTTGAACCCCACCAGGTCCAGGACCAGGAGGCTTAAGGGGTAGCCGTAGCGTTCCGCCCGGGCCAGTTCTTCCTGGAGGACGTGGTCAAAGGCCCGGCGGTTGGGGAGGCCGGTGAGGGGGTCGGTGAGGGCGGCCTCCTCCAGGCGTTTGCGGGTATCGGCCTCCTTTAGGAGGGCGGCCAGGGGTGGGGCGAAGAAGCGGGCGGCCTCGAGGCTATCCTCCCCGAAGGCCAGGGGGTCGTGGAGGTTGTCCAGGTTGAGATAGGCCAGGACCTCCCCCCGGTGGGGAAGGGGGAGGCAGAGGTTGGCCTGGATCTCCCGGACCCGGCCGGCCCGGTCCATAACCCCGGCAGGGCCGGTTTTGTGGCTGACCTCGGCGATGGGGATGGAGACGTTGCTCAAGACCCTGGGCTCCCCCTTAAGGGCCTTTTCCGGACCCAGGCCGTACCACTCCGCCTGGGCCTCGAGGCTAAAGGCCACCTCTCTGAGCCCCTCTAGGTCATACCCCAAGGCGGCCTGGTACCGGTAGACCCCGGCCTCCCGGTCCAGGACCAAAAGGCTTCCCGCCTCGGCCCCAGGGACCCAGCGCACCGCCTTCTCCAGGAGGCGGGCGTGGAGGGCTTCAAGCTCCCCCCCGTTGGCCGCCAGGGTCTGGAAGAGCTCCCCAATGGCCCGGTGCCGGGCCCTTTCCTCCAGCCCCTCCAGGGCCAGGCCCAGGAAACGGGCGGCTAGGGCCAGGGTTTCCTGCTCCGCTTTTCTCCATCGCCTGGGCCTTAGGCTCCCCAGGACCAGGACCCGGCGGGCCCGGGGGTTTCCTGGGGTGAGGAGGGGGAGGATGGCTAGGGCCTGGAGGCCCTGGACTTGGGGCAGAGTGAGGCGCCCCGGCTCCTCCTGGTAGGCGCTGGTGAAGGTGGCCTCCCGCTCTTGGTAAACCCGCCAGACCAGGCCCTGGCCATAAGGGAGCTCGGGGGTGAAGAGCTCCTCTGGCCCCCGGTAGGCCAGGGGGAGCATCCGCCCCCCCTGGGCCTCCCAGACCGCTCCGGCCTCGAGGTCCAGGGTCCCCAGCAGAAAAAGGAGGGCGGCTTCCGCCGCCTCCTCCACCTCCCGGGCCTCCTGGAGGCGGAGGCTTAGACCGCTTAGGGTCTTTTGGGACCAGAGGTCCGCCAGCCGGTCTAGCTCCAGGCTCACGGTCTGGGCCAGCCGGGTCAGGCCCTCCACCTCCTCGGGGAGGAAGGCTTTGGGCCTTTCCAGGTTGAGGACCGCCACCACTTCCTCCTTTTCTAGAAGAGGCAGGGCCAGCTCCGCCCGGGTGGGAATCCCGGGGTCGGGGATGTACCCGGGTTCCTTCTGGACGTCAGGGATGTAAATAGGCCGCCCCTCCCGGTAGGCCCGGCCCACTACCCCGGTGGCGGGAATCCAGTCTAGGCTCAAGGGGGTATTGGCGGCCAGGAGCCGGAACCCCTCCCCCTCGGGGACCCAGACCCCCACATGCCCCTTCTCCCCCAGGGCGCTTAAACGCCCGGGTAGGGCCTGGAGGAGTTCTTCCCAGCCCGAGGCCTGGGGGAGGGCCTCGAGGGCCTCGGCGATGAGCCTTTGCGCCTGGGCCAAGGCCCGGGCCCGCGAGTGGGCCCGGCGGAGGCTCTGGCCTACATCGTGGGCCAGGTAGGCGGCAAGGAGGAGGATGGCCACCCCCACGGGGTCCAACCCCCCGAGGAAGACCAGGGCCAGGCTCGAGGCCAGGACCACCCCTAGGCCCACCCCTAGGCCATAGGGGCTCGCCAGGATGGCCGTGGTGAACATGAACCAGGGGAGGAGGTAGGGCAGAGGGTACCCCAGGAGGCCCAGGACCAGGCCGATGGCCAGGGTCAGCAAGGCCACCCAAGGGTAGGAGAGGCCCATTTGGGGAGATTCTACACCTTCCTTGGACCTTGGTGAAGCCGGCTGGGGTTTAAGGCTTGGGCTAGGGCTTCGGCAAGAGCTCCAGGGGTATCCAGGCCTGGCCCCTTCCCAGGTGTTGCCGGTCCAGGGTGGCGATGCGGCTAATCCGGAGTTCCTCGGCGGTGGCGATGACCGCGGCGTCCACGAAGCCGAGCTCAGGGTAGCGGCCGTTTAGCTCTGGCACCCGGGCGTACCCCGACTCGGGCAGGCCCACGGTCTGGTAGACCTGGCCCACCGGGTCCTCGTAGAAGGCCAGGCGGGCCCTGGAGCCGAGGCGGCTTTCCAGGACGTAGTCCACCTCGGGGATGACCGGCATAGGGAGAACGAGGAACTCTTCCTCATCTAGGAGCCTGCGCACCGCTTCATGCCAGGCGTCCTGCCGGTTGTAGTAGGCGATGAGGGGGCCTGCGTCCAGCACCAGGGCCATCAGCTTTTCTCTCCGAAGCCGAGCTCTTTCAGGAGCTCTTCCACCCGCTCGCTATCCTGGGGCTCGCCCCCTTCAAAGGCCCCGGCGTAGGGGGAGCGGGGCCTTTCTGCTTGGACGTGCTTGCGGAGGGCCTCCCGGATGGTCTCGCTCATGGGCTTCTTGAGCCTTTTGGCCTTGAGCTTGAGGAGGAGCTCCAGCTCAGGGTCCAGGTAGAAGGTGGTCCGCTTTGTATGGTTATGTTAGCATACCGGCCGGTGCCCCAGGCTAACCCGGCGGGGAGGGGGCCAGGGCCAGGTGGGCCAGGGCCCTTCGGGCCGCCTCCTCCCCGGTCCGCACCACCTCGGGAAGGCCCACCCCAGTGAGGTAATTCCCGGCCAGGAAGACCCCGGGGGCCTCTAGGAGGGCCATCTCCAGCCGCCGCACCCGGTCCAGGTGGCCCAGGGTGTAGGCTGGCATCCCCTCCGGGTAGCGGAAGGCCCAGGCGTGGCTGGGCCGGGGAAGGGGGCCAAGGAGGCGTCCTAGGTCCTCCAGGGCCACCCGGATGAGCTCCGCCTCCCCAAGCCGGGCTACCTCCCCCGAAAAATAGGCCCGGACCAGGGCCTTGCCCTCGGGGGCCCGGTGGGGCCATTTCCGGTGGGTCCAGGTGAAGCCCCGGGCCCGGTACCCCTCCCCGGGGGCGAAGAGGAGGCCATGCCCCTCCGTGGGAAGGTCCTCGGGGAAGGCCAGGCTCACCGTGGCCGCGGGGGCATGGGGGATGCCCTTGAGGAGGGCCGTGGCCTGGGGGAGGAAGGGCCTAAGGAGCCTTGCGGCCTCGGGGGCGGGGGTGGCGAGGATCACCGCCTCGGCCTCCAGAGGCCCTCTAGGGGTGTGGATCCGGTACCGCCCCCCTAGGGGCTCCAGGGCCAGGGCCGGGGTGCCTAGGAGGACCTGCCCCTCTAGGGCCTCGGCCATCCTTCGGGTCAGGGCGGCAAGCCCCTCGGGGAAGGAGAAGAAAAGCCCCCCCTCCTCCCGCCTTCTTCCCTTGACCCCCCGGATCGCCCCCAGGATGAGGCTCCGGTGCCGCTCCTCCAGGGCCTTGAGCTGGGGGAAGGCCGCCCTTACGGAAAGCGCCCCCGGCTCTCCTCCGTAAATCCCCCCGGCCAGGGGGGCCACCAGGGCCTGGTAGACCTCCGGGCCTAGCCTCCGGGTGATGAATTCCTCCAAGGTCTCGTCGGGGGCCTCTCCCCGGGGGAGGAGGAGGTCCAAAAGGGCCCTAAGCTTTCCCCCAAAGGAGAGGAGGCGGGTCTGGGCCAGGGCCTTGAGGTCCCCGGGGACCACCTGGTAAAGCCCCTCCGGGAGGGGGTGGGCCCGGCCCCGCCTTAGGATCCAGGCCGCGGGCCGGGCCCTTAGGGTGGGGATGGCCTCGAGGCCAAACCTTTGGGCAAGCCCCAGGACCTCCTTCCGGTACCAGACGCTGGCGTCGGGGCCGGCCTCCACCAGAAACCCCCCCTGGCGCACCGTCCAGACCTTCCCCCCAAGCCTAAGCCCTGCCTCCAGGAGGAGGACCTCCGCTCCCGCCTCTTTCAGGCTCAGGGCGGCGCTAAGCCCCGCCCACCCCCCGCCCACGACTATGACCCGAGCCAAGCCGCCTCCACCAGCTCCGCCAGGAGCTCAATGTAGTCGGGGTCGGCGTTCAGGCTCCGGGCCCTAAGGAGCCTTAGGCCCAGGGCCTGGGCCGTGGCCTGGGCCTCCAGGTCTAGGTCAAAAAAGACCTCGAGGTGGTCCGCGGGGAAGCCCACCGCGGCCACCACCGCCTCCTTAAACCCCTCCTCGGCCAGGGCCTTGAGGTGCTCGTTGATATCCGGCCCAAGCCAGGGCTCCGGGGTCCTCCCCGCGGACTGGTAGGCCACGCTGTACCGGGGAAGGCCCAAGGCCCGGGCCACGAGCGCCGCCGTCTTTTCCACCTGCTTGGGGTAGGGGTCTCCCCGCTCCACCGCGGAAACGGGTATGGAGTGGGCGGTGAAGATATAGGCCGCCCGCTCCGGTTCCCTAAGCCGCCAGATGGCCTCCTCCACCCGCCGGGCTAGGGCCTGGATGAGGAGGGGGTGGGCCTCGTAGCTCTCTACCCAGGCGAAGCGGATGGCCCGCCCCACCTCCTCCTGGGCCTTTTCCACCTTCTCTCGGTACTCGGCCACGCTCCTCAAGGAGTAATGGGGGGCAGCCACGATGGCCACCGCCCGGTCTACCCCGTCCTCGGCCATGGCCCGGACGGCCTCCAGAATCGTGGGCCTCCCGTGCTTCGTCCCCAGGTAGACCCGGGCCTCCCCCAGGGGGGCCCTGGGGGGGAAGGGGTCCAGGAGCCTCTTCACCCCCAGGGGGGCCCTTAGGTTCAGGTAGGCCTGGAGCCTCACGGCCTGGGCCAGGGTGATCTCGTTTAGGGGGCTTTTCCCGATGGCCTCGTACCGCTCCTCCAATTCCTTAAGGAGCCCCTCCGAGGGGGGCCTCCCCCGGCGGATATCCGTGTAATAGGGGAGGATTTCTTCCTTGGTGTAGGGGGTGCCGTAGGCCATTAGGAGCACCTTCACGCTGCCACCTCCTTGACCACCTCCACCGCGTAGCGTACGTGGTCTTCTGGTGTCTCGGGGAGGAGGCCATGCCCCAGGTTAAAGATATGCCCCGGCCGGCCGGCATTTTCCTCTAAAATCCTTTGGATTTCCCGCCGGATGATGGCCTTGGGGGCGAGGAGGACCGTGGGGTCCAGGTTGCCCTGGATGGGCTTATGCCCCAGCACCCCCCGGGCCCAGGCCAAAGGGGTCTGGGCGTCCAGGCCCAGGACCTCCCCCCCAGCCCGGGCCATGAGGGGGAGGAGGCCCGCGGTGCCCAGGCCAAAGTGGATCTTGGGCTGGGGAAGGGGGCTTAAAGCCTGGAAGAGCCTCTGCATATGGGGGAGGACGTACCTTTCGTAGTCCGCTGGGGGCAAAACCCCAGCCCAGGTGTCGAAGATCTGGAGGAGGTCGGCTCCCGCCTCGGCCTGGGCCTTCAGGTACCGGACCGTGGCCTCGGTGAGCCGGTCCATGAGGGCGTGGAAGAGCCCCTCCTCCCCCCGCATCAGCCCCTTAATCCAAAGGAAGCGCCGGCTTGGCCCCCCTTCCACCAGGTAGGCGGCCAGGGTGAAAGGCCCCCCGGCAAAGCCGATTAAGGGGACCTCGAGTTCCTTCTTGAGGAGGCGGATGGTTTCCAGGACAAAGGCCACGCCTTCTTCCGGCTCCAAAGGCCTTAGGGCTTCCACGTCCTTTGAGGTGCGGATAGGCTGGGGAAAGACCGGCCCCTTCCCCTCCACCATCACGAGCTCCACCCCTAAGGCCGGCAAGGGTGCCGTGATATCCGAGAAGAGGATGGCCGCGTCCACCCCAAGCTCCCGCACGGCGTTTAGGGTGACCTGGAGGGCAAGCTCGGGCTCCTGGATAATCTCCCAGAGGCTATACCGTTCCCGGATGGCCCGGTAGGAGGCCTGGTACCGCCCCGCCTGGCGCATGAACCAGACGGGGGGCCTCTCGGTGGGAAGCCCCCGGGCGGCCTGGAGGATAAGGTCGTTCACGGGGCGGATTCTACCAGGAACTGACCAAGGTCAAATGTCCCCGGGCCACCAGGCCGCCCAGTCCCCCTTTGGGGCGGGGGCAAGGAGGGTTTTCCCCGGGGCGTAGAAGCCGCTTCGCCCCTCAAAGGAAAGGCCCAGGAGGTCCCCGTTCAGCATGGGGTTCAGGAGGAGTTTTAGGTTTTCCCGGTCCTGTATCTTGCCCCTCAGGGCCTCCACCCAAACCTCCCCCTCCACCCGGCCCGGATTCCCGCTCCAGGGGCCCGCCCAGGCCCTGGGGTTGGCCGAGGGGACGAGGAGGGCCCTGGCCCCCAAGGCGTCCAGCCTTTCCAGGTGTCCTTCAAAAAAGGCGTCCAGGCAGATAAGGACCCCAAGGGCCAAGGCCTCGGTGCGCACGAAATGGGGCCCAAACCGGCCCCGCCTTAGAAAGCCTTCCAGGGGGGTGAGGCGCATCTTGGGGATCCGGGCTAGAATGCGGCCCTTGGGGGTGAAGAGGAAGGCCAGGTTGTAAAAGCCCAGGCCCTGGAAGAAAGACCCCCTCGAGGTCTCCTCCTCGGGCCAGGGGGTGAGGAGGCTCCCTGCGAGGATATAAGCCCCAAAGTCCTGCGCCGCCCCGGCGAAGACCCGGCGGTAGACCCCAAGGGCCCGTCCTGCCCGCCCCCAGGGGAAAAGGGGGCCTTCCCGGCGGAGGAGGTTAAAGAGGGCCTCTTTGAGGCTTTGGGCCCTGAGGTTAAAGGGGGCCTCGAGGAAGAGGAGGAGGGGAAGCCCAAAGTACTCGGGGAAGGCCACAAGCCTTGGGGGTGGGGCCTCCCCTAGGGCCCTTAGGAGGGCATAGACCCGGTCCCGGAAGGCCTCTTCGCTCAGGTAGGCCTCAGGCCGGATCTCCGCCTGGACCAGGCCTAGGGTCATGCCCCCATCTTAAGCCCCCCGGCTAAAGGTTCGTCGCCAGGATAAAAACCCCCATGACCACCAAAAACCTTCCAAACCCCTTGCGTAGGGCCTCCTGGGGCAGGGCCCGGTTCAGCCGCCCCCCCAGGAGGACCCCAAGGCTTCCCGCCAGGAGGAAGAGGAGGCTTAGGGGCCAGTTGACCGAAAGGCCGAGTTCCGGGAGGAGGTGCAGGTATTTCCAAAAGCCTGCCGCGGACTTCAAGGCGATGATGCCCAGGCTGGTCCCCACGGCCAGATGCATGGGAAGCCCCCCCAGGAGGACCAGGGCGGGGACGATTAAAAACCCGCCCCCCACCCCCACAAACCCCGTAAGGGCCCCCACTAGGCTGCCCTCCAGGGCGGGTTTGGCCCAGCGCCAGGCCCCTTGGGGGGTCTTGGGCTTAAGCCGAGGGGGGCGGAGCATGAAGTAGGCGGCGAGGCCCATGACCAGGGCGAAGGTGAGAAGCTGGACCTGGTCTGGGGCCAATCCCCCAAGCCAGGCCCCCAGGTAAGTCCCAGCCATGCCCGGCAGGCCAAAGAAGATGAGGCTTGGCCAGTGGAAAAGCCCCTTCCTTATAAAAGGCACCGCCCCCACCAGGGCGATCCCCCCCACGATGAGGAGGCTTTCCGCGATGGCCGCCTTGGGGGCCTCCCCCAGGAGGTAGACCAGGATGGGGACGATAAGGATGGACCCCCCGGAGCCCATTACCCCAAGGACCAGGCCCACGAGAAGGGCGGCGAGCCAGGCCATCTACTCCACCGGGAGGCCGTGGGCGAGCCAGGCGTAGGTCCCGCCCTCGAGGTTCACCACCTTCTCCGGGCTGAACCCTTGGGCCACCAGGTATTCCGCGGCCATCCCCGAGCGGTTCCCCGAGTTGCAGACCAGAAGAATGGGCCGGTCCTTGGGGAGCTGGGCTAGGGCCTGGGGCAATGCTCTTAAGGGGATGTTCACCGCTTTAGGGATATGCCCCCCCTGGTACTCCCACTCCTCCCGCACGTCCACCACGTAGGCCTCCTCCAGGAGGTCCTTGGCCTCCAGGGGCCCCACCTCCCGGTAGGGGGTGGCGGTATACATTCCGTCCGCCGGGGTGGTGTCCACGGGGAGGCCTTGGCGGTACCAGCGGAGGATACCCCCTTCCAGGTTGAGGATGTGCCCATACCCCTGGGCGGCGAGCCAGGCCGCGGCCTGCTCACTCCGGTTCCCGGTGCGGCAGTAGAGGACCACCGGGGTATCCTTGGGGAGCTCCCGGTACCGGGCTAGGAACTCGGAAAGGGGGAGAAGCTTTGCCCCCGGGATCCGGGCCTGGGCGAACTCCTCGGGTTCCCGCACGTCCACAAAGGGCACGCCTTGGTCCAGAAGGGCCTTCGCCTCTTGGGGAGAGATGTTCTTCACCATGGTTTCACCCCGCCTAGCCTCCCCCCGCCCCTGGGGGGGCGGGGGGGCAGAGGGTTTAGGCTGGGACCTCTTCCCTGGCCACGGGAAGGCCTGCCTCCCTCCAGGCCTTAAATCCGCCGGTAAGGTTTAGGATGTTCCGGAAACCATGGGCCAGAAGGGCGCTCGCCGCGGTGCTGGACCGGTCCCCGCCCCCGCAGTAGAGAAGGATGGGGATCTCCCGGGGCAGCCGGTCCAGCTGGGCCAGGACCCGGCCTGCGTGGATATGGGTTGCCCCCGGGATATGCCCGGCCCGGTACTCGTCCTGGCCCCGCACATCCAGGAAGAAAGCGGCCCTGCGGTCCAGAAGCGCCTTGGCCTCCTGGACCCCCACCTGGGCCAGGGTTTCCATCTCCCCTTCCGCGTACCCCTCGAGGCCCGGGATATACCCCACCACCTCGTCCAGGCCGATGCGGACCAGGCGCCGGACCAGGTCTTCCACGTGCTGGGGCTCAGCGAGGAGAATGAGGGGACGGTCATAGGGCAGAAGCCACCCCGACCAGGTGGAGAAGCCCTTGCCCCGGGGGATGTTGATGGAGCCCGGGAGATGCCCCCCAGCGAAGGCGAACTTGTCCCGGGTATCCACCAGGATGGCCCCCTCGGCCAGGAGGCGCTTAAGCCCCAAGGGGGTGAGGCGCCGGGGATGGGGGAGACCCCCAAGAAGGGGCATCCCGTCCCGGTTTAGGCGCTTCATCTCCTTGAAGTAGGTGGGGGCCTCGGGCTGGCCCTGGAGGAGGGCCTTCACAAACCCCTCCTCATCCCCCCTTTCTAGGTAATCCGCCCACCAGGCGTTCCTGCGCTCGTAGCCCAGGGTGGTGGCGGGAAGGGCCCCTAAGGCCTTCCCACAGGCCGAGCCCGCCCCGTGGCCGGGCCAGATCATGAGGCTATCCGGAAGCGCCAGGAAGCGCTTAAGGCTTTGGTACATGGCCCGGGCCCCCGGAATGGCCGTCCCCTTAATCCCTGCGGCCTCCTCCAGGAGGTCGGGCCGGCCCACATCCCCCACGAAGAGGAAGTCCCCAGTGAGGGCCATGAGGGGTTCCTCCGAGGCCGAAAGGTCCGTGACCAGGAAGGTGAGGTGCTCCGGGGTGTGCCCCGGGGTGTGGAGGGCCTGGACCCGGATGTTCCCAATCCGGAAGGTATCCCCGTCCTTTAGGAGGACATAGTCTAGGCCCTCTAGACCCCCGTACTTCCAGTTCTCATCCCCTTCATCCGAAAGGTAAAGCCTGGCCCCGGTGAGGGCGGCAAGCTCCCGGGCCCCCGAGAGGTAGTCCGCATGGATATGGGTCTCGGCGATGGCGGTGATCCTAAGGCCTAGCTCCTGGGCCAGGTCCAGGTAGACGTCCACGTCCCGCCTGGGGTCCACCACCAGGGCCTCCCCGGTGGCGGCGCAACCCAGGAGGTAGCTCATCTGGGCGAGGCCGTCCTCGTAGATTTGGCGGAAGATCATCCTTGCACCTCCCGAAGGGACCTTTGTCCCAAGGGCAATATACCCTACCAGGGTATGATACGTCAACCCCAAAGGCCCGGGGTCCCTCCCCCTTTTCTTTCCGGAAAGGCCTGTGCTATATTAGGTATAGGGCCTACCCCTACGGGGGTATCCCACGGGAGGTAAAATGCCGCTTCTGGGTCCAAAGGAACAGGAAATCGTACGCGAAAGGCTTTCCACCCTGGAACGCGATGTGGAGATGGTCCTCTTCACCGACTCCTCCACCCTCATTGCCCCGGGGAAGGAGCCCTGCCTCTACTGCAAGGAGACCAAGCAGCTCCTGGAGGAAGTGGAGGCCCTTTCCCCTAAGCTCCACCTGGTGGTCTATGACCTCTCCACCCCAGAGGGGAAGGCTAAGGCCAAGGAGATGCGGGTGGAGGACGCCCCCACCCTGATCCTCCGGGAGAAGGGCAGCGAGGCGGTGAACCTCCGCTACCGCGGCATCCCCGCGGGGTACGAATTCGCAAGCCTCCTGGAGGACCTCGAGATGCTGGGCCGGGATGGGCACGGCCTCCCCGAGAACATCGTTCAGGAGCTTAACGCCCTGCCCGAGGAGGTGGTCTTGCAGGTCTTCGTCACCCCCACCTGCCCCTACTGCCCCCAGGCCGTGCGCACCGCCCACCGGATGGCCTACGCCTCCCCCAAGGTCTTTGGGGAGATGGTTGAGGCCAACGAGTTCCCCGAGCTTTCCAACCGCTACCACATCCACGGGGTGCCGGACACCATCATCAACCACGGCAAGGCCCGGGTCCTGGGCGCCCAGCCCCTAAGCCAGTTCCTCCAGGCCATCCGCCAGGCTGTGGGGGTCCGGGCCTAAGGACCTTGCCTTTGGGCCTAGCCGGGCCTAGGAACCCGGCTAGGCCTCTAAGGGGGCGGCATGTGGACGCGCTTAACCTTAGCCTTTACCCTTCTTCTGACCCTGGTGGCCTGTGCCCCTAAGGGGGGCTATAAGGACGTAGGCCCCGAGGAGGTCTACGCCGCCTTGGGCCAGGGGGCCCTGGTGGTGGATGTCCGGACCCCGGAGGAGTACCGGTCGGGGCATATCCCGGGGGCGGTGAACCTACCCTTGGACCAGATCCAGGCCTGGGCCAAGGACCTGCCCAAAGACCGGCCGGTTTACCTTTATTGCCGGAGCGGGAACCGGAGCCAAAAGGCCGCGGAGTACCTGGTCAAGGAAGGGTACACCAACCTCTATAACCTGGAGGGGGGCATCCTGGCCATCCAGCAGAAGGGCCTCCCCCTGGTCCGGTGATGGATGGGGTGGCCCTGGGGCCTTTGGTCCTCCCCTGGGACCGGTTCTTAGTGGCCCTGGCCCTGGGGGTCTTCCTGGGGGCGGCCTGGGCCTTGGGCCGGCGCCACCCCCTCCTTTGGCCCTGGGCCCAGAACGTCCTCCTTTGGGGGCTTCTTGGGGCCCGGCTTGGCTTTGTCCTGGAGCATGGGTCCATCTACGCCCGGGACCCCCTTTCTATCCTTTACGTCTGGCAAGGGGGGTTTAGCCCCCTTTGGGGTATCCTGGTAGCCGGGGGGTATACCCTGATGCGTCTGCCCAAGCGGTATTGGTCCTACGGCTTCCTGGCGGTTTTCCTCGGGGTTTTGGCCCTAGGCCTCCTTTGGCAGGGCCGGCCCCGGGCTGAAGGCAGCCTTCCAAGCCTCACCCTTTATGCCCTGGGGGGGAATCCGGTGAGCCTGGAGAGCTTCAAGGGGAAGCCCCTGGTCCTAAACCTCTGGGCCACCTGGTGCCCTCCTTGCCGGCGGGAGCTACCCATGATGCTCCGGGTGGCGGGGGAGACCCCGGGGGTCCGGTTCGCCTTTGCCAGCCAGGGGGAGACCCCGGAGGCGGTCCGGCTCTTCTTGGACCAGAACCGCCTCGAGGCCACCTGGTTCCTCCTGGACCCCAGCGCGGGGCTTTCCCAGGCCCTTAAGGCCCAGGGCCTCCCCACCACCTTCTTCTTTGACCGGGAGGGGCGGCTTATCGCTCGGCACCTGGGGGAGATCTCCGAGGCGGTCCTCCTAGGGTATATCCGGATGCTTGCCCGTTAGGCCCCGGCGCTTAGGAGGGTTTTCTTCCCCCCTAGGACGGTTTCCAGGTGGACGGGCCGGCCCCAAAGGCGGTGGAGGTTTTCCAAAACGGCCCGGGTCCGGCGCACGTCCAACCCCACCCCCTCGTAGAGGTGCCTTAAGAGGAGCTCGCCCCGGTTCTTGTAGTTGGCGTCTACGAGCTCTATCACCGGATTTCCGGCGTTGGTGAGCCGGAAGAGGAGGGCCTTTTTGGCCTCCTGGAAGCGGGGCAGGTCCTCCTCGCCCTGGATTAGGCCCTGCCTCAGGGCAAACTCCGGGGTGAGGAGGTCTTCTATGAAGCCCAGATCGGTGTAGAGGCTTCGGATCTGGAAAAGCCGTCTTTTCCCTGCCCCGGGCTCGGGCCGCTCGTACCGGAGCCTTTCCGCCAGGGGGAGGGTCTCGTAGGCGGGGCCGTACTGCCCCTTCTCCCACCTTTCCTCGGCCTCCTTGAGGAGGAGGTAGCCCAGGCGGTAGGGGTTTAGGCCCTGGCGCTGGAGAAGCCCTGCCTGGAGCTCGGCGAACTCCAGGGCCTCCTCCGGGGTGAGGAGGGTGGGAGGCCCAAGGAGAATCCGGGTGTGCCAGTAGGTGGCCCAGCCCTCGTTCAGAATCTTGGTAGCGGCCTGAGGGGCGAAGTAGAGGGCCTCCTCCCGGATGATCTCCAGGATCCCCTTCTGCCAGGGGGCCAGGGGGGCGTGCCGGGCCAGAAACCCCAGGAGGTCCCGGGTGGGCCTGGGGGGGAGGGGTGGGGTCTGGGCCCCTTCCTCCGCCTCCTTGGGGGGCTCAGGGGGGGGGTTCACATAGGGGTCCAGGTAGGGCTTGACGGGGAGGCGGCCCGGGGGTGGGGCCTCCTCGGGGGCCTGGGGGCGGCGGATATAGGGGGCGTGGGGGTCTATGAGGTTTTCCAGGGAGAGAGCGAGGTCCAAAAACTCCTCCACGCTCCTCGCCCCGTGCCTTTCCATGGCCCGCTCCACGAAAGCCGCGTGCTCCTCCATCTCCGAGAGCATCTCCTTAGGGATGGGGCGGAAGGCAGGGTTATTCTGGAAGAAGTCCGCGTGGGCGTAGACGTGGGCCATGACCAGCTTCTGGATGAGGAGGGTATTCCCCTTAAGGAGGTAGGCCTGGACGGGGATGGTGTTCACCACCAGCTCGTGGATCCGGCCCAGGCCATACCGGAAGATCTCCCGGTAGCGCAGGTACTCGCTCCCAAACCGCCAGTGGGGGTAGCGCCGGGGAAACCCCCCGTAGGCCGCGAGCATGGCCATCTCCTCTGGCCCCACCTCCTCAAAGAGGACGGTGGGAAAGGCAAGGCCCAGCTCCCGGGCCCTTTGGGCCAGGGTCTCGGCCCAGGCCTGAAGCTCGGGGCTCACCCACCACCTCCCATAAGCCGCTTTAGGGCCAGGGCCAGGTCCTCAGGGGACCTGAGCTCGGCCCAGGCCACCCCCTCCTGCCCCCTAAAGGCCTCCTCCAGGTCCTCAAGAAAGGTCCCCCGGCCGTAAGGTCCCTGGACCTGGGCGTAGCCGTAAAGGGCCAGGGTGGGAAGGAGGCGCTTTAGGGCCTCGAGGGCCACCCCGGTGTCCCCGCTCCAGTTCTCCCCGTCGGAGAACTGGTAGAGGTAGCGGTTGTAGTGGGCCTCGGGGTAGGCCTTGAGGATCTCCTCGGCCAGGAGGAGGGCGCTGGAAAGCCTTGTTCCCCCCCCTTCCCCCGCCCGGAAGAACTCCTCCTCCGTGACCTCCCAGGCCTCGGCGTCGTGGAGGAGGTACCGCCTTTCCAGCCGGGGGAAGTGGCGTTTAATCCACTGGGTGATCCAGCCCGAAAGGAGCTTTACAAGCCTGAGCTCCTCCTCCCGCATGCTCCCCGAAACATCCAGGGCAAAGAGGACCACGGCCTGGGCGTAGGGTTTGGGCCGGGTCCTGGGGGCCTTGTACCGGAGGTCCCCCTCCGCCAAGGGGATGGCCTCCCCCGGCCGGTAATGCCCTTCCAAAAGCCCCCGCTTAAGCCCCTCCTTGAGGCTCCGCCTGAGGTGCTTTAGGCCCCTTGGGCCTTTGCGGGCTAAGGTGGTGTAGCGCAGGGCCTCCTCCGTGACCTCCCCCTCCCCCTTGGGCCTGAGCCGGGGGAGGCCCAGGGCCTCCCCCAGGAGGTCCAAAAACTCCTCGGGCTCCAGCTCGGCCACGGGGATATGCCCCCCGGGCCCCAGGGCCTCCTCCCCCGGGCCCAGGCCCAGGCCCTCTCCCTCTTCCGGGGGGAGGCCGTAGCGGATCTGGGGGATTTCCAGCTGGGGGAGGGGGATGCGGACGAGCCTGCCCTCCACCTGGCCTAAAAGCTCCTCCCGCACCAGGAATTCCCGGACCCTTTTCTTGACCTCGCCCTTGACGATTTCCTTGAAGCGGAGGAGGTCCCTTTCAATGGGTCTCATGCCTCGCTCCGGGCGAAGATGGAGGCAGCGAACTCCAGGACCCCTTGGGCGCAGTGCTCGCAGTACCCATAGTCCCGGATGAGCCGCCCCTTGACCAGGTCAATCCGGGCCTGGGTCTCCGGGTCCACCACCCCCGAGACCAGGGCGGAAAGCCTTATGGTGTCCTTCTGATCCTCAAAGAGCTTGAGCTCCAGGGCGCGGCGCAGGCGCTCATTGTCCTTGTAGGTAAAGGGCCGCCCCTCCAGGGCCAGGGCCCCGATGTAGTTCATAATCTCCCGGCGAAAATCGTCTTTGCGCGACTCGGGGATCTCTATTCTTTCCTCGATGGAGCGCATCAGCCTTTCGTTCGGGGGCTCGGGGGTCCCAGTGTAGGGGTTTTTCACCTTCTCCCCCAGGACGTAGGCCTTCACATGGTCCAGGTAGTTGTGGAAGAGCCGGTTCAAGGCCTCCTCGTCCGCGGCGATGGCCCTTTGCACCTCGTTTTTTACAATCTCCCGGTACTCGGCCTTGACCTCCTGGAGGAGGGCCTTGTACCGCTCCCGGGTCTTCTCGTCTGAGATCAGGGTGTGGTGCTTCAGGCCTTCCTCCAGCTCATTGAGGACCATGAAGGGGTTGATGCAGGGCTCCTCCGAGGTCACCAGGACGTTGCTGATCTTGTCCTGGATGTACCGGGGGCTAATCCCCTCCAGGCCTTCCCGCTTGGCCTCGGCCATGAGTTCCCGCACCGCCTCCTCCGTCCAGCCTGGGAGGAGGCGGCCGTCGTAGAGCTTGAGCTTCTGCATCAGGGTGAGGCCGGCCCGTTTAGGGGGCTCCAGCCGGGTGAGGACGGCCCAGGTGGCGGCCATCTCCAGGGTGTGGGGGGCGATGTGCTTCCCCCGGACCCGGCCAAAGTCCCGGCGGTAGATCTTGACCTCATCCGAGACCCGGAGGATATAGGGGACGTCGATTTTGATGGTCCGGTCCCGTAGGGCCTCCATGTATTCGTTGGCCTGGAGCCTGCGGTACTCGGGTTCGTTGGTGTGGCCCAGGATGATCTCGTCGATATCGGTCTGGGCGAACTTTTTGGACTTGATCTTGTGCTCTTGGCTGGCGGTCAAGAGGTCGTAGAGGAAGGCCACATCCAGCTTGAGGATCTCGATGAACTCCACCAGGCCCCGGTTGGCGATGTTGAGCTCCCCGTCAAAGTTAAAGGCCCGGGGGTCCGAGTCCGAGCCGTAGATGGCCACCTTCCGGTAGTTGATGTCCCCGGTGAGCTCGGTGGCGTCCTGGTTCTTCTCGTCCTTGGGCTGGAAGGTGCCGAGGCCAATCCGGTCCTTTTCCGAGAGGACCAGGCGCCGGACCACCACCTCCTCCTCCAGGACCCGGGCCAGATCCCCCCCGTGCCGGTCCAGGGCCTCCCGGAGCTGGAAGCGGCAGACGGGGCAGAGGTCCCCCTCCACCTCGAGGGGGTAGGGGTAGTCCGGGTGGAGGCGGGCGAGCTCCTCCAGGAAGGCCTTGCGGATCCTGGGGGGGAGGAGGTGGAGGGGCTCCTCGTGCATGGGGCAGGGTAAGAGGCCCTCGGGGGTCTTCCAAGCCAGGGTGTAAAGCCTTCCCTCATCCGTGCGGCTGTAGGCCTCGAGGCCCTTTTTTAAAAGCCTTGCGATGGTGCTCTTGGCCGAGCCCACGGGGCCATGGAGGAGGAGGATGCGGCGCTCGGGGCCTAGGCGGTGGGCCGCGGCCTTGAGGGTGGCCACCAGGCGCATCAGGGGCTTGTCCAGGCCGTAGACCGCGTCCCTCCCCTCCTCAAAGGGGTCGTCAAAGAAGCGGTAGTGGAGGAGTTTCTCCTTAAAGAGGGTGTACTCCTCCATCCCGTAGGCGAGGATCATGTCGTAGGCCCGCTGGAAGGCCGTCCTCAGGGGCCTGGGGTCCTCCTTGAGGAGGCGGAGGTAATCGGCGAAACCCCCTTCCCAGCGCAGGGCCTTGTAAGCCTCGGTGTCCTGGTGTCGCCGGATAAACTCTAGCTCCAGCATTCCATAAGGCGGGTTACGCCTTAAGTCTAGCACAGGGGGCGGGGACAGTGTAGCCTCTAACCCCTTTTCCAGAGCTCGTAAAACCCCCGGGCGTTGTGGAGGGCGTGGGCCAGGGCCAGGGCGGGGAGGCCTACCCCCAGGTGGGCGGCCAGCCCCAAGGCCAGGCCGGCCAGCCCTGCCCAAAGGGGGTAGGCCCAGGCCCTAAGGGGGGCGGGGTGGAGGAGGGCGAAGAGGAGGGCTTGGAGGAGGACCCCAGGATGCCCCAAAAGGCCCTCGAGGAGGGTTTGCAAAGCCCCCCGGAAGAAGACCTCCTCCGCCATCCCGCTCAAGGCGGCCAGAAGGAGAACCCCCCCGGGGCCCAGGGCCTTTAGGGCCGGGCCCATGCCCCGGAGAATGGCCTCGGCCTCCCCCATGGACCGGGGGAAGAGGCGGCCAAAGAGGCCTTCCAAGCCCCAGAGGGCCAGGAAGAGGCCTAGGGCCAGAAGGACCTCCAAGGCCCAAGGGAGCTTGGGCCCCAGGGGTACCCCTAGGGCCAGGCTCCCCATCCCCCCAAGGAGGAGGAGCCCCCCCTGGAGGCCGAGGAGGAGGGCCAGGGGCCGGTCCACTCTACTCCATGCCGAAGCCCTAGTCCAAAAGCCCCTTGGGGTAGGCCCGGAAGCCCAGGAGGGTTTCGGTGCGCTGGATGAGGGCAAAGGCCGTGATCACCCCTCCATGATAAGGGCCCGGACAAAGCGCCGCCGGCTCATCTCCCCCCGGGAGACCCAGGCCACCGGGTCTTCCCGGCCGAAGAGGGCCCTTAGAATCTCCCCTTCCGAGGCCCCTTGGGCCTTGAGCCTTAGGGCCTCTTCCTGTTTTTTCTCTAAAAACTCCAGCTTGGCCCTGAGGGCCTTCCAAGGCTCCTCCACCCGTCCGGCGTGGGCGCAGAAGAGGGCCCGGGGTTGGAGTTCCAGAACCCGTTTGAGGCTAGCCTTGAGGTCCTTAAGGCTAAATCCCTGGACGGCCAGGCTGGCCCTGACCCCCAGGAAGAGGTCGCCGGAGAAGGCCACCCCTTCCTCCGGATCCCACAGGGCCATATGGTCTGGGCTATGCCCAGGGGTGGGCAGGAAAACCAAAGGCCCCACCCGTTCCGCCCTCTGGACCTTGAGCCGCGGCATCGGCCCCCAGACCAGGAGCCGGTAAAGGGGGAGGGGCCTGGGGTTTTCCAGGAGGGCCTGGGTCTCGGGGCCGGCGTAGACGGGAAGCCCAAGCCGCGCCGCCCCCCCGCTATGGTCCTCGTGGGCGTGGGTGAGGAGGATGGCCTCGGCCCTGGGCTCAAACCTCGAGGCCAGGGCCGGTCCTGCGTCCACCAGGAGGCCCCGGTACCGGTAGACCCAGACCCCGTACCCCACCCGTCGGCCCAGGGGGGTGGTGAGGTAAACCCCCTCCACCCCGTGCCCCAGGGGTTGCCAAATCATATACTGAGTATAAAACTAATCCTCCAGCACCAAAAGTGGCCTAAACCTTAGGGCGTCCGCGGCCACCAGGTGGAGGGGGATGCCTTGGTACTCCTGGGGGAGGCGGCTTGGGTCCGCCCCGTGGAGGTGGCCGTAGACGATGGCCTTTGGCTTAGCGGTAAGGGCGAGCTCCAAAAGAGGACCCGGCCTTCCATCGGGACCAAAGGGGGGGAAGTGGAAGGCCAGGACCAGGTGCCGGTAGGTCTGCCCCTCCAGGGCCTTAAGGGAAAGCTTGAGCCTTTCCACCTCCCGGACCAGGATCTTTTCGTCCTCAGGCCCCTTGGGGGGAAAGTCCCAGCCCCGCACCCCGGCCACGGCCACCCCGTCCAGGACCAGGGCGTCGTTTTGGAGGGCGTACATCCCCTTGGGGAGGACCGCCCTAAGCCGGCTGATGGAGGGCCACCAGTAGTCGTGGTTCCCTTTAAGGAGGACCTTCCGCCCGGGGAGGGCGGCCAGGTCCAAGAGGTCGGGGAGGGCCTCCTCCAGGCGCATGGCCCAGGAGATATCCCCCGGGACCACCACCAGGTCCTCTGGCCCCACGGTCCTTCGCCATCCCTGGAAGAAAGCCTCCGGATGCCCCTCCCAGGCCGGCCCAAAGATGGTCATGGGCTTGGGCCTTAGCCGGGAGAGGTGGGGGTCGGCGATGGCGAAGACCCGCATGGGCTTCAGGTTAACCTAAAGGGGATGAAGGAGGCCATGGCCTACGCCTTAAGCCTCCTGGCCCGCCGGGCCTACACCGAGGCCGAGCTCAGGCGGAAGCTAGGCCAGCGCTTCCCCGAGGGGGCGGAGGAGGCCATCGCCCGGCTCAAGGCCTTGGGGTACCTGGACGACCGGGCCCTGGCCGAGGCCCTGGTGGCCTCGAGGCGCCGGTACGGCCCCCTTAAGCTTAAGGCCCTCCTAGAGCGGCGGGGGGTGGGGGAGGAGGTTATCCAGGAGGTCCTGGCCGAGGCCCCGGGGGTGGAGGAGGCCTTGGCCCTCCTTAGGCGCCACCCCAAGGGGGATAAGGCCAAGGCCATCCGCTTTCTCCTGAATAGGGGCTTCCCCTTAGGGGTGGCCCTGGAGGCCTACCGGCTTGCCCAGGAGGAGAAAAGGGGGTAAAAAGGAGGCATGCCCGAGGTTAAGGCCGAGCGCTACATCCCAGCCCCCCCGGAGAGGGTCTACGCCCTGGCCAAGGACCTGGAGGGGCTTAAGCCCTACCTCAAGGAGGTGGAATCCCTAAAGGTCCTGAAACGGGAAGGAAACCGCACCCAAAGCGAATGGGTGGCGGTGGCCATGGGCCGGAAGGTCCGCTGGCTCGAGGAGGAGGAGTGGGACGACGCCCACCTTCGCAACCGCTTCTGGTCCCCCGAGGGGGATTTTGACCGGTACGAGGGGACCTGGGTCTTTGAGCCCCAGGGGGAGGGGACCCGGGTGGTCCTCGTCCTCTCGTACGAGCTCACCATCCCCATCTTTGGGGGGCTTTTGCAGAAACTTGTGCAAAAGCTCATGCAGGAAAACGTGGAGGCCCTCCTTAAGGGTCTCGAAGACCGGGTCCTGGCAGGGTAGACTTGCCATTTTCTCATCCCCTTGTTAGGCTAAAGCTTGAGCCCCCCAAAGGCCCAAGGGGTGGCCCAAACCATCTGGGAGGTCAAGAGTGGAAACCTTGCGCGTCTCTTCCAAGTCCCGCCCGAACTCCGTAGCCGGCGCCATCGCCGCCCTCCTCCGCACCAAGGGGGAGGTGGAGGTCCAGGCCATTGGGCCCCAGGCCGTGAACCAGGCGGTCAAGGCCATCGCCATCGCCCGGGGGTATATCGCCCCGGATAACCTGGACCTGGTGGTCAAGCCCGCCTTTGTCAAGCTGGAGATGGAAAACGAGGAGCGCACCGCCCTCAAGTTCAGCATCAAGGCCCATCCCCTCGAGGTTTGAACCCTAGAGGCCTAGCCCTGGCCCTCCTGGAGGCTGTGGACCGGGGAGGGCGGGCCCAGCACCTTTTGGACCAGGCCCTTGACCGCTACCCCCTGGCCGAGCGGGACAAGGCCTACCTTACCCACCTGGTCTACGGGGGCTTGAGGCGGCTTAGGCTTTTGGACCACCTCCTGGAGCCCCACCTCAAAGCCCCAGAGAGGCTCCCCCCCAAGGTGCGCTGGGCCCTGCGCCTAGGGGCCCTGGAATTCCTCCTGGGCAAGCCCCCCCATGCCCGGGTCCACCCCTGGGTGGAGGAGGTGAAGCGCTTCTCTCCGGGCCTGGCCCCCCTGGCCAACGCGGTGCTCCGCCGCCTTATGCCTAGGGAGGCCCCGGAGGCGGTCTGGCTTTCCCTCCCCGACTGGCTTGCGGAAAGGTGGCGGGGGTTTTTCGGGGAGTTGGGCTTTGCCGAGGCCTTCAACGAGCCCGCCCCCCTCTTCGTCACCGCCTACCGGCCCGTGGACCTCCCCCAGGGCCCCCTGCCCCATACCTACATCTGGCCCGGCCCCAAGGCGGATTTTCCCGCCCTGGGCCTCCAGCCCCAAAACCCGGCCTCCCTCCTTGCGGCCCAGCTTCTGGACCCTAGGCCCGGGGAAAAGGCCTTAGACCTCTGCGGGGGGGCGGGGCTTAAGGCCTTTTACCTGGCCTCTAGGGGGGCGGAGGTGGTCTCCTACGACCTAAACCCCAAGCGTCAGGCGGCAGGGGCTAGGACCGCCCGCAGGCTTGGCCTCAAGGTGGCCTACCGCACCCAGGACCTGACCCGGCCCATCCCCGAAAGAGCCCCCAAGGTCCTCCTGGATCCCCCCTGTACGGGAAGCGGGACCTTCCGGAGCCACCCCGAGCTCCGCTACCGCCTGGTCCCTCAGGACCCCAGGGCCATGGCCCGTCTCCAGCTTCAGCTCCTAAGGACCGCGGCTCAGGCCACGGAGCCTGGGGGGGTTTTGCTCTACGCGGTGTGCAGCCTCACGGAGGAGGAGGGGGAAGGGGTGGTCCGGGCCTTTTTGGAGGAGTATCCGGAATTCACCCCCGAGGCCCTAGAGCTGCCCCTTCCTGTCCTTGGGCGGGGCCTGGGGGTTTACCTGAGCCCGGAAGGGGGGCTGGACGGATTTTACTACGCCCGGCTCAGACGGCGAGGATAAACTTAGGGGCATGAAGCTCGCCTTCGTGGGCCTGGGCAAGATGGGCCGGAGCATCCTCCAGGGCATCCTTAAGGCGGGGTTTTGTACCCTCGAGGAGATCGGGGTCTTAGGCCGCACCCCAAAGCGCACGGAGGAGTTGGCCCAGGACTTTGGCTTAAGGCCCCTCACCCCCCGGGACCTGGCCCGGGCGGAGCGGGTATTAATCGCCGTCCCCCCCCGGGATTTCCCAAGCCTCGCCCCCAGGATCGCCCACCCCGGGGTGGGGTATATCTCCATCATGGCCGGGGTTTCCACTGCGGTCCTGGCCCGGAGGCTGGATACCCGGCGGGTGGTCCGGGCCATGCCCAACCTGGCCGCCCTGATCGGGGAGAGCTCCACCGCCCTCACCGCCACCCCCGAGGCCCGGGCCCAGGGGGATCTGGACTTCGCCCGGGCCCTTTTCACCACCGTGGGGGATGTGTACGAACTGCCCGAGCACCTCTTTGACCCCTTTACCGCCATGTCCGCCTCGGCCCCAGCCTACCTAGCCCTGGTGGCCGAGGCCCTGGCCGACGCCGGGGTCAAGATGGGGATGCCGAGGCGCCTGGCCCTCCGCCTGGCCGCGGAGGCCCTGGCGGCCACGGGGGAGCTTTTGAAGGGGCGCCACCCCGCGGAGCTCAAGGACGAGGTGGCCAGCCCCGGGGGGACGACCATCCACGGCCTCCACGCCCTCGAGGCCCGCGCCCTAAGGGCCGCCTTCTACGAGGCGGTGGAGGCCGCCACCAGAAGGGGCCGGGAGCTCGGGGAGGCGGACTAGCCGTGCGCCTTATAGCCCTCCTTCCCTTCCTCCTCCTGGTCTGGGCCCAGCTTCCTCCCGGGGGTGGGGTCTACCGCTACTCGGACGGGAGGGAAGAGCGCCTCCTGCCCGAGGCGGGGGGGTATAGGCTCCTCTACCTCCGGGAGGGGCGCCTCCTTAGGGAGGACCGGCTGGGCCAGGCCCCCGAGGGGGTCTACCTCCTGGGCCTGGCCCTAGGGGGGGTCTACACCCCCTATGAGCCCCCCCTTCTCCTTTACCCCCTTCGCCTCTACCCCGGGGCCCGGTGGGGGGGGTGGGCCCGGTTTGGCCGGGAGCGGGTGGCCCTGGCCCTTAGGGCCGAGGGGGTGGAGGGGGTTAGGGTCCCCGCCGGGGCTTATAACGCCTGGCGCCTCCTCCTGGCCTACACCACAGAGCGGGGCGGGGTGGAGCGGAAGGAGATCCTCTTCGTCCCGGGCCTGGGCCCCGTGGCCTACCGGGTGGGGGGGGTGCGGGTGGAGCTTTTGGAATTCACCCCCAGGAGGTAGCGGAGGATCTCCCCGTACATCCTGAGGCGGTGGAGGAAGCCCTTTAGGACCCCCCGTTTCTCCTCCTTCATCACCTGGCTTAGGCCCTGGAGGGGGACATAGACCACCCGGTGCCCCCCTGCCCTGGCCCAGCGGGTGAGGAGGAGCTCCAGGTCGTACCGGGCCTGGCCCAGGCCTTCTATACCTTTTAGGTCCTCGGTGAACATCCCCCGTTGCCCCGAGAGGAAGGGCGTAAGGCGCATGGCCAGGTCCGTGGCCCCCCGCCCCCCCTGGAAGACCCCCACGCTCATCCGGGCCTCCCCCCGGCGTAAGGGCTCCAGGAGGGCCTCGAGGTGCTCGGGCCTTAGGCCCAGGAGGTCTGCATCCAGGAGGAGGACCAGGGGGGTCTGGACCCGTTTAACCCCCTCGGCCACCGCTCCCCCTTTGCCCCGGTTGGGCCATAGCCGGACCACCTCCGCCCCCGCGGCCTCGGCCACCTCCGCGGTGCGGTCCTGGGAGCCGTCGTCCGCCACCACCACGGGAAACCCCCCGGCCCGGGCCACCCGGACCACCTGGCCTAGGGTTTTCTCCTCGTTGTAGGCGGGGATGAGAACCGTGGCCTCCAACCTAACCCCCAAAGAGCCGCTTGAGGTCCTGGAAGGTGATGAGGAGGACCAAAAGGATGAGAAAGAGGAAGCCCAATAGGTGGACCCGGGCCTCCCGCTCGGGGTCCATCCGGAGGAACCGGCCCAGGACCAGGAGGAAGATCCGGCCCCCGTCCAGGGCGGGGATGGGGAGGAGGTTGAAAAGGGCCAGGGAGAGGTTAATGCTTAGGGTGAGCTCCAAGAGTCTAAAGAGCCCGTCCTGGGCTGCCCGGCCCACCTCGGCCACAATCCCCACCGGCCCCACCACCCCCGTCTCCTGCCCGGCCAGGGCCCCGAAGAGCCCCCCCACCAGGGCCCGGACCAGCTGGGGCAGAAGGGCGAAAAGCCGGGTGGTGGCGTAGGCCAGGGCCTCCCCTAGGGGGAGGGGGCGGAAGACCACCTCGGGCCGGTAGACCACCCCAAGCCGTTCCATCCCCTCCGCCCAGACCAGGGGGAGCTGGACCTCCGCCCCGTCCCGGAGCAGGGTAAGGGTGTGGGCCCCGGGGGTTTTGACCCGGTTCAGGTCCTGGGCCTCCTTTAGGGCCACCCCGTCCACGGCCACCAGGAGGTCCCCGGGCCTAAGCCCCGCCTTCTGGGCCGGGGAGTCCGGGACTACCTCCAGGATGACAGCCCGGCCCGTGGCCTCGGGCAGGCCCTGGGCCGTGAGGAGGTAGACGAAGAGGCCCCAGGCCAGGAGGAGGTTCATCAGGACCCCGGCCACCAGGACCAAGAGCTTCCCCAAGAAGGGGAGGGCGTCGTACCCCCGACCCCGTTCCTCGGGGAGGAGGCCTTCGATATCCGCATACCCCCCCAAGGGGATGGCGGAAAGCCGCCACTCCGTGCCCCAGGCCTCCTTCCGCCAGAGGATGGGGCCAAACCCGAGGCTAAAGGCCTTGACCCGGACCCCCTGGACCCGGGCCGCCAGGTAGTGGCCGAGCTCGTGGACAAAGATGCTAACCCCAATGATGAGTAAAAAGAGGAGTAGGCTCATGGCTTAAAGCCCTCCGCGGCCCGCCGGGCCTCCTCCCGGGCCCAGGCGTCGGCAGCGAAGAGGTTCTCCCATGTTAAGGGAAGCCTGGGGGTCTTTTCCAGGACCTGGGCCAGGATCCTGGGGATGGCGGTGAAGGGGATCTCCCCCTTGAGGAAGGCCTCCACCGCCACTTCGTCCGCGGCCGAGACCGCGGCCTGGGCCACCCCACCCTGCCTTCCCGCCTCGTAGGCCACCTCCAGGGCGGGGAAACGCTTTGGGTCCGGGGGGAGGAGCTCCAGGACCCCGGGCAGGGGGAGGTCCTTAAGGGGGGTCTCGGCCCGATGGGGATAGGTCAGGGCGTACTGGATGGGAAGGCGCATATCCGTGGGGCCGAGCTGGGCCTTGAGGCTCCCGTCCCGGAACCGGACCAGGCCGTGGATATAGGCCTGGGGATGGATGAGGACCCGGATTCCCTCCAGGGGAAAGCGGAAAAACTCCTTGGCCTCGAGGACCTCCAGGCCCTTATTGAAGAGGGTGGCCGAGTCCACCGTGACCTTGGGGCCCATGCGCCACCGGGGGTGGGCTAGGGCCATCTCGGGGGTGACCTGGCTTAGGTCCTCAGGGGCCCTTAAAAAGGGCCCCCCGCTGGCGGTGAGGATGAGCTCGGCCACATCCTCCCTTCTCTCCCCCAGAAGGGCCTGAAAAAGGGCGGAGTGCTCCGAGTCCACCGGGATGAGCTCCGCCCCGTGGGCCAGGGCCTCGGCCCAAAGCAAGGGTCCCGCGGCCACCATGGCCTCCTTGTTGGCCAGGGCGATGCGCTTCCCGGTGCGGACCGCGGCCCTTAAAGGCCCAAGCCCCGCCAGGCCCGGGATGGCGGCCACGGCCACCTCGGCCTCCAGGGCCGCCACCTCCTCCGGGGTCCCGGTCCTAAGCCCGGGGAAGGCTGCCTCGAGCCGGGGGAGGATTTCGGGGTGGGCCGAGACCAGGAGGGGCTTAAAGGCCCTTATCTGCTGGGCCAGTTCCTCCAGGTTCCGCCCGGCGGCCAGCCCCACCACCTTGTACCCCTGCCAGCGGGCCACCTCCAGGGCCTGGCGGCCGATGGAGCCGGTGGAACCCAGGATGACGAGACGCATAAGGCCAGTCTAGGTGAAAAGGGTGACCAGGAAGTAGGTTAGGGGGAAGGTGAAGACCAGGCTATCCACCCGGTCCAATACCCCCCCGTGCCCCGGGAGGAACCTGCCCGAGTCCTTGACCCCGAAGTAGCGCTTGAGCATGGACTCGGAGAGGTCCCCAAGCTGGGCGGCCAGGGAGAGGAGGAGGCTCAAGGCCAGGAGCTCCATAACCCCGAAGGGGAAGATCCCTTTGGCGGCCTGGGTGTAGAGGACCAGGGCCAGGAAGCTTAGGAGAATCCCCCCTACCGCCCCTTCCACCGTCTTCCCCGGGCTCACCTCCGGGGCCAGGCGGTTCCGGCCGAAGGCCTTTCCGGCAAAATAGGCCCCGATATCCGTGGCGAAGCTGGCCAGGAGGGGGAGGGTTAGGATCCAAAGCCCCTCCGTGGGGTCTGGGGTATGGCGGAGGAGGAGGGCGTAGCTCAGGCTCCAGGGCAGGTAGAGGAAGGCCAGGAGGTGGAAGGCGAGGCGGGGGAGGTGGGGGCCTTTGAGGAGCTCGTAGGCGAAGGCCCCCAGGAGGTAGACCCCAAGCCCCACCTCCCGCCAGGGGACCTGGGGGTAGTGCCAGCGGAGGTCGGGCCAGGAGGTGAGGATGAGCCCCACCCCCCCCAGGAGGAAGAGGGTGAGGGAGAAGGGGAGGCTCCGGTTCTGGAGCATCCCCTTAAACTCCATCCCCCCGAGCCAAAAGACCAGGAGGAAGGTGGGGATCATCAGGGGAAGCCCGGCCCAGAGGACCAGGAGGAGAAGCCCTGCGGCCACCAAGGCCGAGGCCACCCGCGCCGGGAGCTCCCCCCTCACCCCTTACCCCTCGGCCTGGTCGCACCGGGCGGGGGGCTAGCCCCCTAGGATCTCCTCCTCCTTCTTCTCTGCAAGCTCATCAATCCGCTTGATGAACTCGTCCGTAATCTTCTGGACCTCCCCCTCGGCCCGCTTCACCTCGTCCTCGGAGAGGTGGAGCTCCTTGGCCCCCTTGCGGAGCTTTTCCAGGGCCTCCCGGCGGATGTTCCGCACGGCGATGCGGGCCTCCTCGGCGTAATGCTTCAGGGTCCGGACCAGGTCCTTGCGCCGCTCCTCCGTGAGGGGGGGGATGGGGACATAAAGGGCATCCCCCCGGTTCGCCGGGTTCAGGCCCAGGTCGGATTCCCGGATGGCCTTTTCTATGGCCTTGAGGGCGTTCTGGTCCCAGGACTGGACCACCAGGGTGCGGGCGTCGGGGGCGGTGACGGTGGCGATCTGGTTTAAGGGGACCATGGCCCCGTAGTACTCCACCTTGAGGTGGAGGAGAAGGGCCGGGTTAGCCCGGCCCGTGCGCAGGCCAGCCAGGTTATGTTCAAAGGCCTCGAGGCTCTTCTGCATATGGGCCCGGGTCTCTTGGTAGAGCTCCTTCAGCATGGTTTCACCCCCCATGGATCAGGGTACCAACCCTCTCCCCCCGGATAATACCCGTGAGGCTCCCGGGTTGGAAGATATCGAAGACCAGGATGGGGAGGTTCGCCTCCATGCATAAGGTGATGGCCGTGGTGTCCATGACCTGGAGGCCGCGGTTTAGGACCTCGAGGTAGGTGAGCTCCTCAAACCGCACCGCATTCGGGTTTTTCCTGGGGTCATCGGAATAGACCCCGTCCACCCCGCTTTTGGCCATAAGGACGACCTCCGCCCCCATCTCCAGCGCCCTGAGGGCCGCGGCCGTGTCCGTGGAGAAGAAGGGGTTCCCGGTCCCCCCCCCAAAGATCACCACCCGGCCCTTCTCCAGGTGCCTTAGGGCCCGGCGCCGGATATAGGGCTCGGCCACCTGGGGGATGGTGAGGGCGGTCTGGACCCGGGTGGGGACGCCCAAGTCCTCCAGGGCATCCTGCAAGGCCAGGGCGTTCATGATGGTGGCCAGCATCCCGATGTAGTCCGCGGTGGCCCGGTCCATCCCCACCCCCTGCCGGGCCCCCCGCCATAGGTTCCCCCCGCCGATGACCGTGGCGAGCTCTACCCCGGTCTCGTAGGCTCGCTGGATCTCCTGGGCCAGGGCCTTGGTGGCGCCGGGGTCAATCCCGAACCCGCCCTGGGATAGGAACTCCCCGGATAGCTTGAGGAGGACGCGTTTGTACCTCATCCTAGCCCCCTAGAAAAACCGGGGTCCAGGCCACTGGACCCCGGGGTTTTGGCTTCTTAGGCTCACCCTCCCAGCTCAAACCGGCAGAAGCGCCGGACCAGGATGTTCTCCCCAATCTTGGCGATGGCCTCCTGGATGACCTCCTTCACGGTGCGCTTGTCGTCCTTGACAAAGGGCTGCTCCAGGAGGACCACCTCCTCCAGGTACTTCTTAAGCCGCCCCTCGGCGATCTTCTGGGCCACCCCCTCGGGCTTCCCTTCGTTCAAGGCGGCCTGGAGGTAGATGGCCTTTTCCCGCTCCAGCTCCTCTTGGGGCACCTCCTCCACGCTCACGTACCGGGGGGCGGTCATGGCGATCTGGAGGGCCAGGTCCCGGGCCAGGGTCTGGAACTCCTCGGTCCGGGCCACGAAGTCCGTTTCGCAGTTCACCTCCACCAGGACCCCCACCCGCTGGTTGTGGTGGATGTAGGAGGCGATGATCCCTTCCCGGGCCTCCCGCTCCGCCTTCTTGGCCGCCTTGACCGCGCCCCTTTCCCTGAGGAGCTTTAGGGCCTTTTCCTCGTCCCAGCCCGCGTCCTCCAGGGCCTTTTTGACGTCCATCATCCCGGCCCCGGTGGCCTGGCGTAGCCTCTTAATGAGTTCCGTCTGGCTCATCCTTCCACCTCTTCCTCGGTCTCCTGGGCGGCCTCGGCCTCCGCGGCCTCCACTAGGGCGTAGGAGGGAGAAGGCCCCGCCACCCCGCCCCGGGCCTGGATGATGAGGTCCACCGCCCGGGAGAGGATGAGCTGGATGGAGCGGATGGCGTCGTCGTTCCCAGGGATGACGTAGTCCACCAGGTCGGGGTCGGAGTCGGTGTCGGCCAGGGCCACCACGGGGATGAAGAGCTTCCGGGCCTCCTTGACGGCGATGGCCTCCTTGGTGGGGTCAATCACAAAGAGGGCGTCGGGGAGGCGCTTGAGCTTGCGGAAGCCCGAGAGGTACTTCTGTAGCCTTTCCAGCTCGTGCTTGAGCCGGACCTGTTCCTTCTTGGGACGCTCGTTGATCTCGGGGGATTGGAAGAGGGCCTCGAGTTCCTCCAGGCGGTGGACCCGGCTGGAGATGGTCTTGAAGTTGGTGAGCATCCCCCCAAGCCAGCGCTGGTTCACGTAGGGCATCCCGGCCCGGTCGGCCTCGAGGCGGACGATCTCCTGGGCCTGCTTTTTGGTGCCCACAAAGAGCACCGTCCCCCCACGCATGGCCAGGTCCTCCAGGAAGCGGAAGGCCCGTTCCAGCTCCACCATGGTCTTTTGCAGGTCAATGATGTGGATGCCGTTCCGCTCCGCGTAGATGTACCGGCCGAACTTGGGGTTCCAGCGCTTGCGCTCGTGGCCGAAATGGACCCCTGCCTCTAAAAGCTCCTTAACCGTGATGTTTAGCGGCATGTTCCTCCCTAGCGGGGAAGGTTGGGCTTGGCGTTCCTCTGTGCGCCGGCCTCTTTCCCCAAGGGACCTTCCCCTGCCCAAGGGGCTGGCCCGGCGCACCTTTTGGATTATAGCCCCCCCTGGGGCTTGGCGGAAGCCCCCCCTCCCCCCTATACTCAAGGCGGGGCCAGAGGGCCCCTTGCGGGGCAGTAGCTCAGAGGGAGAGCACCCGCCTTGCAAGCGGGAGGTCGGGGGTTCAAATCCCCCCTGCTCCACCAGGATGGGAACGGCAAAACCCGGGCCAGCCGAGCCCGGGTTTTTGCTTGGCCTCGGGATTCTGGTTCTGGATGCCGTATGGCGGGAGGTTGCGCTGGAGGGTCCCGAGCATCCGGGTGGGGCAGTCTATCTACCCCTGAGGCCCCTGGGGCCTAGGACCGAGAAACGTCCCAACAACGCCTCCCCCTCCTCTTTGAGCACCCGGGCCACGAGCTTTGCGCCCTCCTCCGGCGGTAGCCCATGAAGCCGCAAGAGCAGAACCCCTGCCGAGGTCATCCCTTTGCGGAAGACCAGCTCCCCAAAGTCTTTGTCCGCAGTGAGGAGCAAAGTTTCTTTTTCCTGAGCGAGAGCCAGGACCTCCCGGTCGGTGAGCCCCTGGGCCAGCCCGGCCACGTGCTCCACCTCGAGGCCTTGGCTTCGAAGATAGGCAACAAGGTAGAAGTCTACGTTCTCATCCGCCAGGCGCCTCACCCTGGAGAGGGCCCCGCTTTAGGGGTTCTTGGGGTTCGGCCCCTTTTCACGAACCGCTTCCAGGGCGTAAAGGGGAGCGGCCCGGTAGCCTTCTGGGGTGAGCCTGGGGAAGGCGGCGAACATCTCTCCGGGGCTTTGGCGGGCGGCTAGGCGTTCTGGCATGTCTTCCGCCCCGGGCCTGGGGCTTTCCCCGGGCCCAGGGCGGGTTCTCCTTTAGGGCAGGGTGTAGGTTCGGCCGAAGCGGCTCTGGACCACCACCCTGGGGGTGCCGTTCCCGGCGTCCTGGACCTCACAGCTCTGGAGGCTCCCCGGGGCGGGCCGGGCTCTGTACCCGCCCACAGAGAACCCCGCGGTGCAGTCCCCCGTGGGCAGGGGGTGGGCCGGGCTCTCCGCCCGGTAGGCCCAGGCCGCCTTGTAGACGTTGTGGGCGTAGGCCAGGGCCGCCCGGTCCAGGGCCAGGCGCCGGGCGGCCATGAGGTTGGGCAGGAGGACCGCGGCCAGGATGCCCAGGAGGGCCAGGGCCACCAGGAGTTCCACCAGGCTGAAGGCGTGGCGCATGGGCTGCCTCTGGTATGGGAAAGGGGGGCGGGGCGCTATAGGCCCCACCCCTTGCTAGCCTAAGCGCTTAGCCTCTAGGGCAGGTTGAAAGTCTGCCCCCGGGTGCTCGTCACGGAGACCTCGGGGAGGTTGTCGCCGTTCTGGTCGGTAACAGAGCAGCTTTGAACAACGCCCGTACCGGGGTTGGGCACGGAGTAGTTGCCGGCGGTGTAGCCATCTCTGCAGTCGTCGTCGGTTACAACCGTGTTGTTGGGGTCGTCGGACACATGGGCCATGGCCGCCTTGTAGACGTTTTGGGCGTAGCTCTGGGCCGCCCGGTTGACCGCCGAGGTCCGCGCGTTCAAGAGGTTGGGCACCAGCACCGCCGCCAGGATGCCGATGATGGCGATGACGATGAGGAGCTCAATCAGGGTAAAGCCTTTACGCATACTTCTATCCTCCTATCTCTTCCTTTCCCGCGCCCGCATCACCTGGGCGCGGCCATGAGTGCCTTGGGCCTGGTTGCCGACTGGGCGCTTAACCGGATCTCCTTATATGCCCTTTTCTACCTCTCACCTCCTTTCTGCCCCCATTCTAGGGAGGGGTTCAGCCTTTTGTCAACCCCCCTTTTGGGGGTCTAGCCTAAGGGTAAGGGGGGCCTGTTAAAAATCGGTGGAAAGGGGTGGCCCCCTGCGCCCAGGCCTTGGGTCCATCCTGCCCCATGGGACGGGGGGCCCGCCCCTTTGGAGGCGGGCCCCAACTGGAGGCCCAAAGGGTTCTTTTACCGCCTCTCGTAGGAGAGGACGATGAAGGCAAACTGCCCCACGCTCTGGTCTACCGCCCGGAGGGCCTGGGGCCTTTGGGTGGGGACGTAGACCACCTCGGCGCTTTGGCCCGCGGCGCAGTCCGTCTGGTTCCCGGCGCTGGTGGTGCAGAACTCGTTGGAAATGACGCTTCCTACCAGGACGTTTTGCCGCACGATGCGGAAGGTTCCCCCGGCGTAGATGGGGGCGGTCACATGGCTACCCCGCTGGTAGACATTTCCCTCGGCCACCAGGCCCAGGACGTGCTGGGGGAAGGTTCCGCCGGGGAGGAGGCCCACCCCGGCCAGGTTCACATCCAGGGTAGAGGGGAGGAAGCGGCCCTTTAGGTCCAGGTTCCCGCCCCGGTCCCCGTTCTTCAGGATGCTCAAGGAGGCGGTGGAAACCCCCTCCTTTGGGTTATCCTGCTGGGAGCCGGTCCGGGCCAGGTAGCGCACCTCCCCCACCACCAGGTTGAGGCCTTCAAAGACCACATTCCCTAGGACCACCAAAGTGCCAGGGTTTCCCGGAATGTAGGCGAAGCCCACGAGCTCGTTTCCTCTGGTGAAAAGGCACGAGGCCTCCCTGCCCTCCCTGCCCTCCCTGCCCGCCAGGGTGAGGGTATCCCCGGAGAGGAGGGCGGTTAAGCTGGCCCTACAGGCCGTAGCCCGGTCAGGGGCCTCCCCATCCCAGTTGGTGGTCAGGGCCGCCCCATCCCAGCGCACGATGAGGCCGGCTCCCCTCCGGATCTGCTCCCGCCAGGTGCAGGAGGTCCCGTCCGGACAGGTCACCTGGGTCCCATCCAGGGTGGGGAAGGGGGGTGGGTCCGTGAGGTCAAAGGGGCCCATGGCGTTGGTGCAGACCCCCTTGTTGTTCTGGCATACCCCTAGGGCGGTGCCCGAGATATCGCTCCCGCCCCGGCCCACAAAGACCCCCTTAACGGGGTTATTGGGCTGCCCGATCTGGGTGCTTCCCCCCACCTCAATCCGGCCGTACTGGACCCTTAAGGTGGCGCAGAGGTCCTGGGCCTTTTGGGCCTCGGGGGCGAGGAAGTCCTGGACTAGGGTCCCGCGGAGGTCATACTCGTTGTAGAGGGCGAAGTTCCCGTTGGACTGGATCACGGTCTCGTCGGGCCTGCTGGGGTCCCCCACTACATAAAGCCCGCCCCTTATGGTGGCCCCACCGTTGAGCCAGCGGTTGGCCTGGCCGCCCCCGGCGAAAATGGCCACATTGAGGGGGCTTGGGGTCTCCAGGAAGACCGTGGCCTGGACCGTGCCCCGGGCCCCACCCGACTCCCCGCGGGAGACCAGGGTGAAGAGCCGGTCCGTGTGCCGGATGAGTTCCACCGTGACCTGCCCCACCGGGCGCCCCTCGGCGTCGGGGACGGCCTCGTTTTGGGCCAGGAGCATCCGGCCGTTTTGGAACCTTTCCGCAGCGCTTAGCTTTCCATCCCGGTTCCAGTCAATCCCCTCGGAGAAGCTGGAGCCGCAGGCCACCCCGGTGGGGGTGCGGTTCCCTTCCCGGAAGCGCTTTTCCTGCCAGAGGTACTGCTGGAAGATGGCGGCCTTGTACTTCTGGAGGCCGCTTTCTGCGGCGTAGAAGGCCTGGACCGAGGTGATGTCGTTCCGGGTGGTCCAGAGCTCTATCTGGGCGGTGAGGGCGCTGCCTAGGGCCAGGATGGCGATGAGGGCCAGGATCCCGAGGACGGCGACCAGGGCAAAACCTCCTCTCATCCTTCCACCTCCTTCACTGTAGGGGCTTAAGGTTGGGCAGGAGGACCTCCTGGGTTAGGGCAAAGCAGAGATGCCCCTCCGGACAGGCCACCTCCTGGCCCGAGACCGTGGTAAAGCCCGGCCGCACCCCGGGCCCCACCCGGGTTAGGGTCCTCCCCCCCAGGGTGACCCGGGCCGAGCGGGGGTAGGTGCCCGTGGGGCAGTTAGGGTCATCCCGGAGGCTTCCGTCGCTACAGATGTACCGGATATCCAGGGCCAGAATGGCGTCCGCTAGGGGCCCGAAGCTGGGGGTGCCCTCTAGGCAGTCCGTCCCGGCGCTTGGGGTGATGTTCACATCGCTCCGTTCCAGGGTCTCCCCCTCCATCCGGTAATCCACCCGGCGGCAGGCCGAGTCCTGGGCCCTGAGGCTGGTCACGTACCGTACGGTGAGGGTGTCCTGCACCCCCCTGTTCTCCCCCACCAGGACCTGGCCCAGGGTGAAGCCTAGGGCCCCTGTGCCCTGGGTCCAGTACCTGGCCCCGGCAAGCTGGAGGTCCCCCGTAACGAGCTGCATCCCCACCCGGATCCGGTCCTGGAGCTCGTTTCGGGCCTGGGTGAGCCGGGCGGTCTCACCCGAGATGATGAAGTAGCGCAAGGAGACCAAAAGGACCACCCCCAAGAGGGCCAGGGCCAGGAGGAGTTCCACCAGGGTGAGGCCCCTTTTCATGGCCGGCCACCTCCGGGCTCAGGGCAGGGCCTCGGGTGGTCGTGGGTGGGGGAGGGGTAGACGTCGTAGCAGGTCACCCGGCGGCCCAGGGTGACCCTAGGCCCCCTGGGGTGCTCCGCGGTGACCACGATGAGGACCACCCCCTCGGTCTGGATGCCTAAAGCGGTATTCGTGGAGCGGCTTTCCCCCAGGATGCGCCACTGGGCCTGGATGCCCTCGGGGCTTCTCTCCTCCCCCTGGCAGACCACGGGCCTCAAGGTCCTCCGGTTCCCGGACTCCGGGGGCGGGGTCAGGGGGGTGGGGCAGCCCCAGTAGTAGTCCACGAACCAGAAGCTCCACCCCGCGCCATCCCGCTCCTCGTCCAGGTAGGGGCTAGCCAGGGAGACGGTCTCCCCCCGGAGGACCCAGCCGCTCTTCTCCTCCAGGACCTGGTTGGCGAAGGCCTTGGTCTCCGTGGCCCAGGCCGCCGTTTGGGTGAGCCTAAGGTCCAGAAGCTGGGAAGAAAGGAAGGCAGCAAAGGCCACCCCGATCACGGCCATGGCGATGAGGAGTTCTACCAGGGTCAGGCCTCGTTTCACCGCACCACCTCCGCCCGGCCCTGGGGCCCGATCCGGACCCTAAGGCTTTGGCTCCCTGTCCGGTTCTCCAGGACCAGGTCCAGGCCCGGCACCCCAAAGGGGATGCCCCGGGGGTCAAAGAGGAGGCTCCCTCCGGTGGTGAGCCGGACCCGGCCGAAGGGTTCTTCCCCAAACCGCTTTTCCCCCAAGACCCGGTCACCCGGGGTGAAGGAGCGGGAATCGTCCTCGTCCACGAAAAGGAGGTACCGCCCCGCCCCCTGGGGGTCAAAGTGGAGGCCCACAAAGCGGTTCTGCTTCAGGGCCTCTAGCCGGGCCCGGTTGACCTCGCTCACCAGGGCCCGGCCCGCCTGGGCCAGGGCCTGGCCGTCGGGGTTCAGCCGGGGGGGAAGAAGGGCCAGGGCCACCCCCAGGACCGCGAGGACCACCAGGAGCTCTAGAAGGCCAAACCCATACGCCCGCACACCTAAAGGATAGGGGGGTGGGAGGGCGGCGTCTATCCCCCAAATGGGGGGTTATTCCAGCCGCACCCGGCCGGTCTGGGCCACCACCACCCGGAGGGTCTTTTCCCCGCTCCTCAGGACCAGGGTGGCCGCAATGGGCTTGGCCGGGACCCCCCGGGGGTCAAAGAGGAGGGGGAGGTTGCCGAGCTGGCTCATCTCCCGGTCCACCCGGACCCGGCCTGGGAAGGGGAGGCTTCGGACCACGGGGTCGGCCCCCGGGGTGTACCGCCGGTCCAGGTCCTGGTCTAGGAAGAGGAAAAACCCCTCGCCCTGGGGGAGGAGGTCCAGCCCGGCCCTTTGGTTCTGCCGGAGGGCCTCGAGGCGGGTGAGGTAGACCCCCTGCTGCAAGGCCTGCCCCGCCTGCCTCAGGGCCTGGGCCTGGGGGTCCAGCCGGGGGGCGGTGAGGAGGAGGACCAGGCCCAAAACGGCCAGGACCAGGAGGGCCTCGAGGAAGCTAAAGCCCCGGCGCATCCCGCTAACGCACCAGGGTAGGCAGGGCCAGGACGACGGCCAGGGCTGTGAGGTAGAGCATTAGCCGGTTGGAGGCGGCGCCCACCAAGGCGTGCATCTCCTGGCGCAGGCTTTGGACCTCGGCTTTTGCCTCCTGGCGCAGACTTTGGACCTCCTGGCGGAGGTCCTGGACCTCGGTTTCCAGGGCCTGGAACCTGGCCTGGGTCTCCTGGCGCAGGCCTTGGAGCTCGGCCCTTAGCCCCTGAAAATCGGTTCTGACCTCCTGGCGTAGGCCCTGGAGGCCGGCCTGCATCTCCTGGCGCAGGTCCTGGACCCTTTTGTCCAGGTCCCCCCTGAGGCCCCGCACCTCTGTTTCCAGGGAGGCCACCCGGTCGGGGAGGAGCCTAAGGGTGGCCTCCACGATGCCCTCGAGTTTGGTGAGCTTATCCTCTAGGGTCATCTAGGGCCCAGATTACCACAAGTGGTAGCATGACCCTATGCGGGAGGTCTACATCGTCGCCGCAGTCCGGACCCCCATCGGCCGGTTTGGGGGGGTGTTCAAGGACCTAAGCCCGGTGGAGCTCGGGGCCCACGCCATGCGGGCTGCGCTGGAAAGGGCCGGGGTAGAGGGGAAGGACCTGGGGATATACGTCTTCGGGAATGTCCTCCGGGCCGGGCACGGCCAGCTCCTGCCCCGGCAGGCCGCCCTCAAGGCCGGCATCCCCAAGGAGGTGGACGGGTACCAGGTGGATATGGTCTGCGCCTCGGGGATGATGGCCGTGCTGAACGCCTACCAGTTTGTGCGCACCGGGGAGGTTGAGCTGGCCCTGGCCGGGGGGATGGAGTCCATGAGCCAGGCCGGGTTCTACCTCTCCCACCGGGCCCGGTGGGGGTACAGGTTCCTCATGGGGGCTCCGGAAGAGGTCCAGGACATCCTCCTTAGGGATGGGCTTTCCGATCCCTTTACCGGGGAGGCCATGGGGGAGCAGGCCGAGCGCCTGGCCGAGGCCCACGGGGTGGGCCGGGCCGAGATTGACGAGGCCGCCCTCCTCTCCCACACCCGGGCGGTGGAGGCCACGGAGAGGGGGGATTTCCTCTGGGAGATCGCCCCCCTAGAGGTCCCGGCCAAAGGGGGGAAGGCCCTGGTGGACCGGGACGAGGGCCTGCGGCCCGGGACGACCCGGGAGAGCCTGGCTGGCCTTAGGCCTGCCTTCCGTAAGGACGGGGTCCTGACCGCGGGGAACTCTAGCCAGATCTCCGATGGGGCTGCGGCCTTGCTCCTGGCCTCGGAGGAGGCCGTCCGGGCCCATGGCCTTAGGCCCATCGCCCGGATCCTGGGCGGGGCCTGGGCCGCGGGGGAGCCCTGGCGCTTCCCCGAGGCCCCTATCCCCGCCACCCAAAGGCTTCTGGAGCGGCTTAGGATGCGCCTTAGTGACTTTGACCTCTTCGAGAACAACGAGGCCTTCGCCCTCAACAATGTCCTCTTCCACCGTCTCCTGGGGGTGCCCTACGAGCGGCTGAATGTGCTTGGGGGGGCGGTGGCCCTGGGCCACCCCATTGGGGCGAGCGGGGCCAGGATCCTGGTCACCCTCCTGAACGCCCTGAGGCTTAGGGGAGGGGAGAGGGGCCTGGCGGCCATCTGCCACGGGACCGGGGGGTCCATGGCCCTGGCGGTGGAGCGGGTTTAGACCAGGAGGACGGCTTTGCCCTAAGGGGCCAGGGCCCGGTCCGCCGTGACCCACCTTAACCCTTCCAGTCTGGCCTGGACCACCAAAGGGGTCTCGGTGGTGCCAGGGCAGGCCCCTTACGGCCCAGGCGTGTCTCGGGGATGACGGGTAGGTGGGTGAACCCCTGGTCTTGGATGTCCTCGAGGTGTAGACCTCCGGGGTATTTTGGATGGGGGCGCGGGCCTTAGGGCTAAGCCGCGGGTTGTCTGCAAGCCACCAAAGCAGGATGTGCCTATCCAGAAGCAGGCCCAATGGGGCCTTCCTCCATGAGCTGGGCTAGGGTTTGGTCCGTGGCCTCGAGGTCCTCAGCCATCCAGACCTGGCCCTTCCACACCCCCAGGCGGGGCTTGGCCTGGGGATGGGGGGGCCAAGCTGGGCCACGGGCTGGCCGCGCCGGAGGATGACCTCCCCGGCCTTGGCCCGGCGGATGAGTTGGGAGAGCTGGGCCTTGGCCTCCCGGATGCCCACCGGGGTTCTCTCGGGGCGGGGCATACTCCTAGGATGACCCTAGACCAGGCCGTCCAGGTCGTAGGCCTCGAGGTAAAAGGCCCCCAGGGCCACCCGGAAGGGTCCGTTTTCCTCGAGGAAGCGGGCTGCGGCCCTTAGGGTCTCCTCCACCCAGGCCGGGTCATTTCCCAGGAGGCTAATCCCCACCACCTCGTAGTGCCAGGCGTCCAGGCCATGAAGCCGGGCCACGGAGACGGGGAAGCGGGCCTTGAGCCTTTCCAGAGTGGGGCGGATCAGGGCCCGCTTCTCTTTGAGGCTCTGGGCCTTGGTCTCAATCCGGGCGGTGTAGAGGCCCAGGTAGGCCTTCATGCCCCTATTCTGCCCCATACAAAGCCCCCACCCCGGGGCCAGGGTGGGGGAGTATGGCCTAAGCCGGGCCTGCCCCAGACCTTAAAAGCTTGGGCCAATGCGGAAGTGGATCCGGCCGGTGGGCTTTTCTGGGCTAAAGGCGTAGTCCAGTTGCAGGGAGGGGAGGAGGGCCCCGAAGACGTCCAGGTCCAGGCGGATGCCCACCCCGGCCCCCCACTTCACCCCCCCGGTGTTGTCCGCTAGACCTAGGTCCAAGAAGAGGATTCCGTAGAGGTTAGTCCCCCCTTGGGGCGAGAGGCGGAAATCGTACCGGTACTCCACCCCAGCGGTGGCGAAGGAAAGCCCGCCGTACTTGCGGTCGTCGTACCCCCGGAGGAGGAGGGCCTCGGATCCCCCTCCGGAGAGGTAAAACCGCTCCGCCAGGGGGGCCTGCCCTAGGAGGGCGCCCCCGGAGAGGCGGAAGGCCAGGGCTTGGCGGCGTTCTTCGTCTAGGGGTAGGTAGGTCTTACCTGTGAGGACGATGGGGAGGAAGGCGCTCCGCCCGCCGGCATCCGGGAAGCTCAACCCCACCCCGGTGGCGACCCCCACATCGTACCCCTGGGTGCGGAACCGGGGGTTATCCACGTCTATGTAGCTCAGCCCCGTGTCCAGCCTAAAGGTCCAGCCCGACTGGGGGAGGAGGCCTTGGACGTACCCCGTGTCCTTGTAGGTATTGGAGCCTGGGGGGTCGCAGGGCCGGTTCGCATCCTGCCCAGTGGCGTCGCAAGGGGCGTTGGGGTCATAGACCTCTAGGGCATAGCTTGTCCTTAGGGCGGAAAGCCCTAAGGAAATGCGGAAGTTGGGAAGGTCCCGGCTTAGGGGCCGGGTGAGGTTGAGCCGACCGCCGGTGCGCCTTTCTGTAAACTCCCAGCCCGTATCCGTGCTGCCGTCTAGGAGCTTATTGTTGCCCAGGGGGCTAGAAAAAAGGCTTAAAGCGATGTTGCTCCTGACCGCCTTGAGGTCCAACCAGTCCAGGTAGAGCCAGGGGATGGTGTAGGAGAGGGAAAGGGAGAGGTTATCCCGGGCGTCGTTCTGGATAAAACTTAGCTCCGCCCCCACCTGGTGGGCCAGGCCGAAGAGGTTGGTCTCCCTAAAGGAAAGGCTCCCCGACCAGCCCTCCAGGGAGCTCCAGCCGATGGCGGGTTGGAAGAGCCCGGTCCGGGCCTCCTTGAGGCGCAGGGCGAGGAGGACCTGGCCTGGTTCCTCGGTGGGCAGGACCCCCACCTGGGGGGGCTCGGCCAGGAGGCCGGTGGCCATGAGGCTCGCTAGGCTCCGCCTTAGGGTGGGGATGTGGAAGAGGCTCCCCAACGGGGGAAGCTCCCTCAGGATGACCTCCTCCTGGGTGCGGTGGGGGCCTTCCCAGTTAAGCCGGTAGCCTGCGATCCGGACCTCTATGACCTCGAGGCGGTACACCCCCTCCCTATAGCCAAACCGGATGTCCGCCACCTCGTACCCCTGGTCCTGGTAGCGGCGGGCGATCCTCTGGGCGTCCTCCTGGGCCAGGGCCGGGGTATAGACCTCCCCGGGCCTAAGCCTTAGAAGGCCGAGGAGGGTCTCCTCCTGGAAGGCCGTGACCCCAAGGAGTTCCACCCGTTCAATCCGTCCCCCCTCGGGGCCCAGGCGGAGCTGGACCGCCACCCCCTCTTCTTCCGGGACTAGGGTGTAGTCCACGATCCGGCCCGTGGCCCGGGCCAGGGCCTGGATCCCTTCCAGGAGCTTGGGGAAGAGAAGGGGCTCCCCGGCCTTTAGGGGGAAGTCCTTGAGGTCCAGCCCCTCCCCCTCCACCCGGGCCACCCTAAGTTCCCGGATGCGCACGGTGAGGATGCCCTCCTTAAGCCCGCTCCCCTCGGGCACGGGGCCGCTCAACCGGTACCCCGCCCCTTCGTAGGCCTGGGCGATGGCCCTTAGGGCCTCCTGGTACTTGGCGAAGTCAAACCGGCCCTTGAGGCCTTCCAGGGGTTTTAGGACCTCGGCCTCGGGGAGGAGGCTTACCCCTTCCACAGCCACGGCCTTGACCTCAGGGGTTTCCTCTACCCGGAAAGCCAGGAGGACGCCTTCCTGGGTCTCCCGGGTCTCGGCCTCCACCTGGGGTAGGAAGGGAAACCCGGCCTCGCGGTAGGCCTGGGCCAGGGCCTTTTGGGCCTCCGCCACCCGTTTGGGGTTATAGGTCACCCCGGGGGCCAGGGCCAGGTTCTGCTCCAGGAAGCGGAGGAGGGCTTCCTTGGGGAAGGCCTGGGCCTGGAGCTGGATCTCCCGGATGGGGGGGTTGGGGAGGAGCTCCACCTGTAAAACCCCGTCCTGGAGGCTAAGCCTCACATCCCGGAAAAACCCCGTCTCTAGGATGGCCTGCCGGGCGGCCTCGAGGTCTTTGGGCTCGTCCCCTTCCGCAAAGGGGAGGGCGGCCCGGGCCAGGGCCTGGAGGACGGGGTCCCCCCCCGTGAACCGGATCTCCTGGATGGGGGCGGCTAGGCTCAAGCCCAGGAGGAGGGCCAGGCCTAAGAGGCTTGGGCGGTTCCATAGGGCGCGCTTGGGATAGAACCTCATCCCCCCAAGCTTAAGCCCTGGGGGTTAGGCCTGGGTGAGAAGGCCCTTGGGGTCTGGTTTATCAGGGGGGTATCTGGGAGGTGCGGGGCCTTCCTCTTCCGCCAGCCCGCCAAGGAAGGCCCCTAGAATAGAGGGGGTATGACCGCCTACGAAAAGATCCAGGAGGCCGTGGCCCATATCCGGTCCAAAACCCCCTTGGAGCCCGAGGTGGCCGTTGTGTTGGGCTCGGGGCTTGGGGCCCTGGCCGAGGAGGTGGAGGAGAGGGTGGAGATCCCCTACGCCGAGATCCCCCATTTCCCCCGGTCCACCGCCCCCGGGCATGCGGGCCGGTTGGTCCTTGGGGCCTTGGAGGGGAAGCGGGTTTTGGTCTACCAGGGCCGGGTCCACTACTACGAGGGGTATTCCGCGGAGGAGGTGGTCTTTCCCGTAAGGGTGGGGTATTTCCTGGGGGCCAAGACCTTTATCCTCACCTCGGCCGCCGGGGGGCTCAACCCTAGGTTTTGGGCCGGGGGGATTATGCTCCACCTGGACTACATCAACTTCGCCGGGGCCAACCCCCTAAGGGGCCCCAACGACGAGCGGCTTGGACCCCGCTTCCCCGTGATGTTTGACGCCTATGACCCCGGGCTCATAGACCTGGCCCGCCGGGTGGCCCGGGCCCAGGACCTTCACCTTTTTGAGGGGGTCTATGCCTGGTTCATGGGCCCAAGCTTCGCCAGCCGCGCCGAGCTTAGGCTTTTGAGGGAGCTCGGGGCGGACGCCATTGGGATGTCCACCGTGCCTGAGGTCATCGCCTTAAGGCACCTGGGGGCCCGGGTCTTGGGGCTCTCCACCATCACGGATATGGCCGTGCCCGAAAGGGAGCACCACGCCACCGAGGCCGAGGTCCTGGCCGTAGCCGAAAGGACGGGGCCCATCTTTAGGGCCTATGTGAAGGCCCTTCTTAAGGCCCTCTGATGGGGCTGCCCGAGGTCCTGGAACGCATAGAAAAGGCCTGCCGCCAGGCAGGGCGGGACCCCAAGGGGGTGAGGCTCCTCCCCGTGACCAAGGGGCATCCCCCAGAGGAGATAAGGGCCCGGGTCCTGGCCTACGGGGACTACCCCTTGGGGGAAAGCCGGGTCCAGGAGGCCCTTAAGAAGATGGAGGCCCTAGAGGCCCGCTGGCACCTCATCGGGCCTTTACAGCGGAACAAGGCCAAGTACCTCCACCGCTTTGAGGCCTTCCACGCCTTAGAAAGCCTGCCCCAGGCCCTGGCCCTGGAGGAGGCCTTGGCCAAGCACGGGAAGCGGCTACAGGTCTTCATCGAGGTCAACCTGGGCCGGGAGCCCCAGAAGCACGGGGTTTTGGAGGAGGACCTGCCGGAGCTTTTGGCCCGGGTGCGGGAGCTAGAGCACCTCGAGGTGGTGGGCCTGATGACCGTTCCCCCTGTGGGGCCAGAAGCCCTGGTCCGGCCCCTCTTCCGGAGGCTATCCCAGCTAGCCGACCGGTTTGGCCTGCCCGAGCGGTCCATGGGGATGTCCGAGGACCTGGAATGGGCCATCCTGGAGGGGGCCACCTGGGTCCGGGTGGGGCGGGCCATCTTCCTGTAGACTAGGGCGGAATGGACCTGACCCCTTTGGATATCCGCCACCAGGAGTTCCCCTCGGGCCTCAGGGGGTACCAGAAGGAGGCGGTCCGGGCCTACCTGGCCCGGGTGGCGGACCTCCTGGAGGAGCTCATCCGCGAGAACCAGGAGCTCAAAGCCCGGATTCAGGGCCTGGAGGAGGAAAACGCCCGGCTTAAGGAGGCGGAAGGGGAGCTGAAGCGGGCGGTGGTGGCCGCGGAGAGGATCGCCCGGGAGCTTAAGGCCCAGGCGGAACGGGAGGCCGAGCTCATCCGCAAGGAGGCCGAGGCAGCCAAGGAGCGGGTCCTAAGCGAGGCCGCGGAGGAGCTCCGCCGGCTTAAGCTGGAGATTCAGCGGGTAAAGCAGGAAAAAGACCTTGTCCTTGGGCAGGTCCGGGCCCTTTTGCAGGGCTTCCTCCAGGCCCTGGAGCGGGAAAGGGCCTAAGGCCCAGGTAGAGCCAGAGGCGGTAGAGCCACTCCCGGGCCCAGTAGCCCAAGGGGTATGGGCCTTCCACCCCGTACCCCTGGGCCTTGAGCCCAAGGAGCCGGGCCAGGAAAAGGGCCCGGGCTAGGTGGGGCCGGTCCGTGACCAGAAGGAGCCGGCCCTTTAAGTGGGGCTTGAGGAAGAGGAGGTTTTCATAGGTGTTCCGGCTTTGCCCCTCGCAGAAGAGGGCCTCCTGCGGTACCCCCTGGGCCAGGAGATACCGGCACCCCGCCTCCCCCTCGCTCCACCGGTCCCCTGGGGCCCGGCCCCCGGCCACGGCGATCCGGGGGGCGAGGCCCTTTTGGTAGAGCTTTAGGGCGGCCTCGAGGCGGCGCTCAAAGGCCGGGGAGGGCCTGCCCCCGTACTGGGCCGCCCCTAGGACCACGATCCAGTCAAAGCCTTCCCCCTGGGCCAGCCCCAGGAAGGCGGCTAGGCCCATGGCGGCCCCGGCCAGAGCCTTAAGGACCAGGGTCACCCCTTTATGCTATCCTGGTAAACGTAAGGTGGAGAAGATCTTTGGCCGCACCCAAGGCCTTAAGGCCAGTGAGCTTAAGAGGCTGAGCAACCTGTACCGCAGGCGGATCCCCAAGGAAAAAGTCCTGACCCCGGAGCTGGCCCAGACCCTGGCCCGGCTCTCCTGGGAGCTTGGCCGGCCCATCGCCCTCCTATTGGACCGGGAGGGCCGGGTCTTGAGGGTGGGGGTGGGGGACGCCAAGGACCTGCCCATCCCCGAGGGGGCTAGGGACGAAAGGCGGCTATCCGGGTACCGCCTCCTCCACACCCATCTCGCCCCGGGGGGGCTTTCCAAGCCGGACCTTTCCGTCCTCTTCCTGAACCGGCTGGACACCCTGGCGGCTTTGGAGGTGGCGAACGGGGAGCCTGGCCTCCTCCACCTGGCCTTCCTCTCTCCTCCTAAAGCCCAGGAGGAGGACTGGCGCATCCTCCCCCCAAAGCCCTTCCACCAGTACCTGGGCCTGAACCTCCTGGGGGAGGTGGAGGCCCTGGAGGAGGAATTGGCCCGGCGGGAGAGGGTCCTGGAGCTTAGGGACGGGAGCGGGGAAAGGGCCATCCTGGTGGGGGTGGACCTGGGGGAGGGGCCGGAGGCCGAGGCCGACCTCAAGGAGCTTGCGGAACTCACCCGGACCGCCGGGGGGGTGGTGGCGGCAAAGCTTCTCGTTTACCGCAAGGCCTTAGACCCCCGGTACCTGGTGGGCCTGGGGAAGCTGGAGGAGATCAAGAGCCTGGCCTACCACGAAAACGCCTCTACCCTTATCTTCAGCCTGGAGCTCTCCCCGGTCCAGGCCCGGGAGATTGAGCGGGTGACGGGGCTTAAGGTCCTGGACCGGACCCAGCTCATCCTAGACATCTTCGCCCTCCACGCCCGCACCCCGGAGGCCAAGGCCCAGGTGGAATTGGCCCAGCTCCGCTACCTCCTCCCCCGGCTGGTGGGGCAGGGCCGGGCCCTCTCCCGGCTCGGGGGTGGGATCGGGACCCGGGGCCCGGGGGAGACCAAACTCGAGGTGGACCGGCGTCGCCTCCAGGACCGGATCCACCACCTGGAAAAGCGCCTGGAGGCCCTCTCCCCCCGGCGGGCCGAGGCCCGGAAGGCCCGGGCCCGGCAAGGCCTCCCCCTGGTGGCCGTGGTGGGGTACACCAACGCGGGGAAGACCACCCTTCTTTCCGCCTTAGCCCGGGGCGGGGAGCCGGGGGAGGATAAGCTCTTCGCCACCTTAAGGCCCCTTACCCGGAAGGGCTTCCTCCCGGGGTTTGGTGAGGTCCTCTTTACGGATACCGTGGGGTTCATCCGCCGGATGCCCGAGGAATTGATGCGGGCCTTCAAGGCCACCCTGGAGGAGATCCGGGAGGCGGATATCGTCCTCCATGTCCTGGACGCCTCCGAAGAGGGGGCCTTGGAGCGGCACCGTGTGGTGGAGGAGGTCCTGGGGGAGCTTGGGGTGGAGGCCCCCCGGGTCCTGGCCCTGAACAAGGCCGACCGGGCCAGCCCATACGACCTCTACTACCTCCAGGAGAGGCTTGGGGGTGAGCCGGTCTCGGCCCTAAAGGGCACGGGGCTACCCGGGCTTAAGGCCCGGCTGGCCGAGGCCCTTTTGGGCCTGGGGTTTACCCCCCTGCCCTGGGCGGCCCAGACCTAAAGGCCAGCTTAAGGCCGGGGTCCCTTGAGGGGTTTACCCTAAGGGGTATGAGGGCCCTTGGGCTGATCTTGGGGCTTTTCCTGGCTGGGTGTACGGTGGAAATCCGCCTAGCCCCCAGGGTCCAGGACCTCTGGGTAAGCTCCTACTACTGCACCAACCGCACCACGGACCTGGCCTATCGCTTTTACCTCACGGCCCCCGCTACGGCCCTGGAGTTCCGCTGGTCTGACCGTCCGGACTGGCCCTCGGCCCCTCCGGAGGGAAGCCTTCGCGTCAGGGTCTATCTGCGCCCGGGGGAGGTCTGGGGCTCCTTCCAGGTGGACCCTGAGGGCCGGATCCTGGGCGTGGTCCTGGTCCAGGGAGAGGGGGTAGGGCCCCAGGGCGTCATCGTGGAGCCCCTGCCTGAGCGGTGGCTCTGGGTCCGGGCAGGGGATGGGGTCTGGGGACCCTGGGCCTCCAAGGGGCCGGTCTTTCCGGTTGACTGCCCTCCTTAGGTCTTTGGGGGCGAAGGGGGATCCGGCCAATCCCTGGCCCCTTCGAGACCAGCCTGGGGTGGCCCTCCAGTTCCAGCGTAGGATGAAGGGGTTTGCCAGGGGCCTGCGCACCCTTTTGCCCTGAGTCCTCGAGCCTTGGCTCCAGAGCATGGGCCTACAAAGGGTTTTACCGGGGCCCCCACTCTGGTCACGCCCACTAGGGCGTAAGCTTGCCGGGGTCAGGGTGGGGCGGGATCAGAGGGTCCGGAAGCCCCTAAGCCCCTGGGCCTCGGTGAACCGGGCCTCCACCCCCTCCACCCGGGCCAGGCGGGGTCCTGCCTTGAGCTTTTCCAGAAGGAGGTTTAGGGCCTCCTCCTCTCCCTCGGCCACCACCTCCACCCGGCCGTCGGGGAGGTTTTTGGCGTAGCCGGCAAGGCCGAGTTCCAGGGCCACCCTCTCCACAAAGGCCCGGTACCCCACCCCCTGGACCCGGCCCCTGACCCAGGCCTCGAGGCGCTTCATAAGCCTTAGCATAAGGCTTTTTCCATCCGGTTTTCACGGGGCCATCCTATCCTGGGGAGTAGGATGCGCCGCCTCCTCTTCCTCTTGCCCTTAGCCCTTCTCCTCTTCCTCCTGGCCTGGCCGCCCCTGCTTAAGGGGGCGGTCCTTTGGGGGCTAGGGCGGGCGGGGTTTAGGGCCGAGGTGGAAAGGGTCTTGGGCTTTCTCCCCTTTTACCTTAAGGTCCAAGGCCTCCGCCTGGAGGGGGAGGGGGTGGGGCTAAAGGCCCAGGAGGTCTGGCTTTCCTATAGCCTCCTGGGCCTCCTAAGGCGGGAACTCCCCGTGGGGGTCCGGGTTAAGGAGGGGGTCTTGCGCCTCACCTGGGAGGGGGTCTTCCCGGAAGCCCCCCCTGGCCCCCCGCCCCCCGTTCGGCTCCTTTTCCAAAGCCTGGTCCTGGAGGGGGTGGAGGTGGAGTTCCCCCAAGGGCAAAGGCTTTTCCTGCCCCCCTTACGCCTGGCCCTGGAGGGGTCTAACCCCTATGCCTTTCTGGCCCGCCTGCCCGGCGGGGTCTTCCGCGGGGAGGCCCGGGCCTTAGGCCCGGAGCTCGGGGCCTGGGAGGTGGCCTACCGGGGTGAGGTTCGGGGCCTGGGCTTCTTCTACCAGGGGCTTAAGGGGGGGGTATTGGAGGGGCGGTGGCGGCTTGGGCCAGAAGGGGTTTTGGGGGAGAACCGGGTGGAGGGGGGGGTGGTGGAGCTTGTGGGCTTCACCCTGGAGGGGGTCTTTGGGGAGATCCGCTTTGCCCAGGACCAGGTCCAGGCCAGCCTCCAGGGCCAGGGCCTGGAGGGCCCTCTTTGGGCCCAGGCCCAGGTGGACCTTAAGGCTCCGGAATACCGCTTCACCCTAAAGGGGCGGCCTAAGCTTAGGGCCCTGGCCCGGCACTATGGCCTGGAGCTTCCCCTGGAGGGGGATGGGGTTTTGGAGCTAGAAGGCGCGGGCTGGGAGGAGATCCGGGTCCAGGGGGGGTTCCAAGGGGAAGGAAGGCTTTTGGGCCAGGCCTTCCGCCACCGGGGTAGGCTTGGCTTTGACCGGGTCTTCCGGCTTTGGGCCGAGGCGGAAGGGGCCCTTTGGGACCGGAGGTATACCGCCCGGCTGGACCTAGAGGGGGACCGGTACCGGGTCCGGCTCCAGGACACCCGGGGAAGCCTCCTGGGGCTCGTGGGCCAGGGGGGGGCCTACCGGGCGGAGGGGCGGGTGGCCTGGCCCAGGCCCCTGGAGGGCCTGGCCCGGGTGGCCTTTAGGGGGAAGGGCGGGGACTGGACCCTCCGGGTGGAAAGCCCCGGGGTAAGCCTCCCCCTTTTCCGCCCCCTGGACCTTTCAGGCTGGGCCCGGGGGGAAGGGGGAAGGGTGGAGGGGGTCTTGGGGCCTTTGCGCCTAGAGGGGGCCTGGACCGACCTGGTCCTGGAGCTCCGCCCCACCCCCTTGCTCCTGGGGGAGGTGGAGGGGAGGGGAAGCCTTAAGGCGGGAAGGCTTTGGGCTCGGCTTTTTTACCAGGCCCCCTACACCCGCTTTCCCTTGGAGGTCCGGCAGGAAGGCCCGGCCCTTTTCCGCTTCCTTACCCCCTATGGGGAGGGGGTGTACCGGGATGGGACCCTGGGCCTGGGGTTTAGGGGCCTCCCTATAGAGGCCCTGGACCGGTTCCGCCTCTATGGCCAGGCGGGGTACGGTCCAGAGGGGCTTTTTGGGGCCCTCCGCCTCCAGGGCCGGTACCTCCATGGGGAGGCCCGGCTTAGGGGGGAAGAGGCCCTTTTGGAGGGGCTTCTTTCCACCCCCTTGGGGGAGGTCCCTTGGGAGGGGGTCTACCGCCTGGGGGAGGGGCTTGAGGTTCGGGCCCAGGGCCTGGTCCTGAGCTACCGGGAGGCCTTGAACCTCAAAGGGCAGCTGGCCTTGGGGCCCCTGGACCTCCGGGCCGACCTGGCCTATGGTCCAAAGGGGTTTGGGGGATGGGCCGAGGCCGAGGGGCCTTGGGGCCTTTGGGTCCGGCTTTTGGGCCAAGGGGAGGGGCTTGCCCTAAGGGCCCAGGGTCCCCTGGAGGCCCAAGGGGAGGTCTGGCCGGAGCCCAGGGTGGAGGGCCGCCTCGCCCCGCCCCTCCCCGGGGGCCTGGAGCTTCCCCCCTTGGCCTTCCGGCTGGACCGCCGGGGGGTGGAGCTTAAGGGAGCAGGCTGGGTCCGGTTTGGGGAGGGCTGGCCTTTCGCCCTGGACCTTCCCTTTGGCTACCGGGGGATGGGCTTCCGGCTAAAGGCCCAAGGGGGGCTTTTGGAGGGGGAGGTCCACCTCTACACCCCTTATGGCCTCCTCCAGGCCAAGGGCCCCTGGGGGGGGATGGCCCTCGGGGGAAAGGCCCACCTTCCCTACCTGGGCCAGGGGGGGGTTGGGGGGCGGCTGGACCTGCTTGGCCTTCGCTACGCCGCCCGTTTGGAGCTGGAAAAGGGGTACGCCCTGGACCTCTCTGGGCAGGGCCTGGAGGCCCGGTTTAGGGCCCTGGGCCCCGGGCTATACGCCCTGGGGGCATGGGGGCAGAGGGGGTTGGACCTCCTGGCCGAGCTTAAGGGGCTGGATCTCTCCCCCTTTGGCCTTCCCCTTGAGGCCACGGGGCGGTGGGGGACGGCAGGGGGGAGCCTCCGCCTGGCCTTCCGGCCCGCTGGGGAGGCCGTGGCCGAGGCCCTTTTGGAAGGAGAGGGGCTCCTTAAGGCCCGCTTCCGCCTCCTGGGGCCTTACCTGAGGGGAGAGGGGGAGGTGGGCCTCGAGGGGCTGGAGGCCCGGCTGGAGGCCCATTACCGGGCGGGACCCCTGGCCCTGGACCTCAGGGCCCAGGGGGGTGGGGCCTGGGGGGATCTGCGCCTGGGGTTGGAGGGGGATTGGGGCCTCTGGGGTCAGGCAAACCCCCTGGAAGGGGAGGTCCTTTGGGAAGGAGGTAGGCTCCGCTACCGCCTGGCCGGCCCCTTGAGCCTGGAAGGGGAGGGCCTGCGGTACCGGGGCCGGATGGACCTGGCCTTTCCCCTCCTGGGCCGGGAGGCCAGTCTGGAAGGGGTCTTCAAGGGGGAGGGGCTCCGCCTCGAGGCCTCTGGGGAAGGGGCTTGGGCAGGGGTACCCCTGGCCTGGCGGGGGGGGTATGGGGAGGAGGGCCCCTTCCTCCGCCTAGACCTCCCCGAGGGGTGGGCGGCCCTGGCGGGGGATAGGGTGGGGCTGGACCTCGAGGTCCGGCCCTGGGCCGAGGCCTTGGGCCTTCCCCTGGAGGGGCGGCTTCAGGGCCAGGTGGACCTCAGGGGCCAGGGGGAGGTGGCGGGGCGGCTTAGGGCCTATGGGGAGGCCCTGGACCTGGCCTATGGGGAAGGGGTCCTCCGGGCCTACCTGCCCGGGCGGGGCTTGGGTCTGGCCTGGGCCCCCAGAACGGGGGAGGTGAGAGGCCTTGGGGCCCTGGAAGGGGCGGGGGTTTTGGACCCCAGGGGGGTGGAGGCCCGGTTCCGCTGGGAGGGGGTGGGGCTGGCCCTGAGGGGGCCTTGGGGGGACCTTGCCCTAGAGGGCCAGGCTAGCCGGGCGGGCCTGGGGGAGGTGGGCCTCGAGGCCCGGCTGGACCTCCTGGGGCAACGGGGCCAGGGGAGGGCTTGGCTTCAGGGCCCCTGGGCCGAGGGGCATTTGGACCTCCTCTGGGAGGGCCGGGCCTACCGGGGGGAGGGGTGGCTTAAGGGGCTTCGCCACCTGGAGCAGGAGGGCCCCTTGCGCCTTAAGGGGGAGGGGGCCAGGGCGGAACTCCTTTGGGAAGCCCCCCTGGCCCTGGGCCTGGCCTACGAGGGAGGCCTTACCCTTTGGGCCCGGGGTGAGGGGGAGGTGGCGGGGGCAAGCCTCGCCCTGGACCTGGCCTACCGGGAGGGGTATGTCGGCTGGCTTAAGGCCGAGCTCCCTTCCCCCATAGGCCCGGTGGAGGTCCTGGCCCAGGGCCAGGGGGAAGCCCTCCGCTTCCGGGTGGCAGGGGAAGGCCTGAGGGGTGAGGGGGAGATGCGGGGCCTGGAGGCCAAGGGGGAGGCCTCCTACCGCTACGCCTGGCCCCAGGGGGAGGCCTGGCTCCGGCTGGGCCTGGAGGCGGGGCTTTGGGGCTTCCGCCTCCAGGGCCAGGGCGGGGTGAGGGGGGAGGGGGTGGGGATCCCCTTCCGCCTGGCCTACGCCTGGGCCCCGGGGGAGGCCCTTGGGGACCCGGCCCGCCTCGAGGTGGAGGCCCAGGGCCCGGGCCTAGACCTGGTCCTAAGGGCTGGCCGGCTGGACCTATGGGCCGGCCTGGATCTAGAGCCCTTTGGCCTCCCCTTGCGCCTCAAGGCCCAGGCCCAGGGGCCCTGGGAGGGGCCCATACATCTAGCCCTGGAGGGCCCTGGGGGGCGGCTTGCGGGGGTTTTCCGGCCCAAGGGCCTCCTCCTGGAGCTTAAGGGGGAGGTCCTGGGGGAAGGGGTGGCCCTTTGGGGGGAGGGGCTCGCCTTCCGCCTAAACGCCTTGGGCCCCAATCTGGAGGGGGAGGCCTCCTGGCGGTATGGGGAGAGGCCCCAGGGGGTCTTGGCCTTCCGCTACCCCTTGGGGAGGGTGGGAAGGGTGGCGGGGACGGTGGACCTGGCCGCGGGCCGGTACCGCCTCCTGGGGGAGGGGGGGCTTAAAGGCGGGGTGGAAGGGGAGTTTGGCCTTCCCCCGCCTTTTGGGGAGGATCTCCTCCTCACCGCCCGGGGGGAGGTGGCCTATGGGGCGGTCCGGCTCCGGCTGGACCACGCCTACCGGGAGAGGAAGGTCCAGGGGGAGGGGCGGCTTGAGACCCCCTATGGGGGGGTCCGGCTCCTAGGGGAGGGGCCTGGCCTCCGCCTCCTAGGGGAAGGCCTCCCCCTGGAAGGGGAGGTTAGGCTTTCCCCCCTGGCCCTGCGCTACCGGTATGAAGGGGAGTTGCCCCAGGGCCTGGGCCGGCTCGAGGCCCAAGGGGCTTACCCCGGGGTCTGGCTAAAGGGCCAGTACCGGTACGGGGTGCTCGCCCTGGGGCTTAAGGGGGAGGGGGAGGCCCTGGACCTGGAGGGGGAGGGGGTGTGGGGCCGGCTTACCCTGCAAGGAATGGAGCTTAGCCTAGAGGATTTCCGGTATGGCCCCCTGGGGGCCAGAGGCTGGGTCCGGGGTTCTTGGAAGGCCCTTAAGGGGGAGGTTCTCCTCTCGGCCTGGGGCCGGGAGGCGAGGCTCCAGGGCCTATACACCCCAGAGGGCTTCCAGGCCCGGCTTACCGGGAACCTGGAGGGGGAGGTGGCCTGGCGGGGGAGGTGGCAAGGGGAGGTCCGCTTCCGGGAGGGGACCCTGGCCCTATCCGGGGAGGGCCTGCCCCAGGCGGAAGGGGAGGTCCTGGGCCTGCCCCTACGCTTTAGCTGGCCTGGCCTCGAGGTGGCGGGCCTCCACCTGGACCTCCTGGCCCGGGAGGCCTGGGGGGAGGCAGACCTCCCCTATGGCCTCAGGGCCCAAGGGGAGGGGCATGAGGTGGGCCTCCTCTACCCCACCCCCTGGGGTCCGGTGGAGGCCAGGCTGGACCTAAGGGACTTAGGCCTGAGCCTGGGGGCGGGCTTCGGGGAGGGGGGGCTCCGCTACCGGGAAGGCCGGGTGGAGGGGGCCTGGGCCTGGAGGGGGGAGGGGTGGGGCTTAGAGCTGGAAGGGGCTGGGGACCGGGTCCTCCTCCGCGCCCGGCACGGGGCCTTCCCCTGGTGGGCCCCGGGCCCTGGGGAGGCGGAAGGGGAGGTGGGGCTCACTGGGGCCTACCGGGTGGAGTACCGGGCGGAGAACCAGGTTCTCCGCCTTACGGGCCGGCTCCTGGAAGCCCGGCTCCAGGCCCAAGGGGCCCACCTCCAAGGGGAGCTCCTCTACCCCCAGGGGGGAAGGCTAAGCCTGGACCTCCCCCTTCCCCCCCTGGGGGCCCGGCTCCAGGGCCAGGTCCTGGGGGAGGAGGGTTACCCCTTCCAGGGGGTCCTGGCCCTGGACCTGGGCCGGGTGGAACTCAAGGGCCGCCTTCAGCCCTTTAGGGGGAAGGCCTGGCTAGAGGGGGTGGCCCTGGAGGACCTCCTGGACCGGTACGCCCCTTACCTTAGGGGCCAGGTTACGGGAGAGGCCCAGTGGGAAGGCCTTGGGGTCCGGTTCCGCCTCCAGGGGGAGGCCCGGGTGGGGGAGGAGGCCTTAGGGCTTTCCGCCCAAGGGGCCTACGCCCCCGGAGGGGGGGAGGCCCAGGGTCAACTGGGGGAGACCCCCTTCCGCCTGGCCTTAAGGGAGGGGGTCTTGGACCTCGAGGCCTCCCCCCGGGGCTTCCCCCTCCACCTCCTCCTGGCCGTCCTGGCCGGCCCCCTGGAGGGGGAGGCCTACTGGACCGGGGGGGTGCGGCTCCGCCTCCCCCTGGCCGATCCCTTGTCCGGCCAGGGGGTCCTGGTGGGGGAGGGCCTGGTCTTCCGGGGGGGAGGGGATGAGCTTAGGGGCCGGGCCGCCTTCCGGCTTGGGGAGGGGCGGGTCTATATAGACCATCTCCGCCTCCTGGGCCGGGGGAGCTGGGAAGGGGATGGGTACTGGAGCCCAAAGGGGAGCGACCTCCGCCTTAGCCTCAAGGATACGGTCTTTACCCCGGTCCTCAGGATCATCCCGGCCCTCAGGCCCTACCGGCCGGAAGGGGAGGGAAGCCTAGAACTTCGCCTTCGCCAGGATGGCTTTCGCCTCGAGGCCCAGGGTTTCCGCTTCCGGTTGGGGCCGGTGGCGGGGGAGTTCCCCCAGGCCCTCCTGGAGCTCAACGGGGGGGCTAAGGCCGAGGGGCGGCTTCGCCTGACCGCGCCCTTCCTCGGGGAGGCGCGGCTCCGGTTGGAGGGGGACCTAGAGGCCTTCCAGGTGGTGGCGGAGGGCCAGGTCTCCTTGCCTGGCCTCCCCGAGGCCACCCCGGCCCGCCTCGTCTTCCGCTACCCGGGGTACCGGCTCGCCCTGGAGCTCGCGGAGGCCCAGGCCGAGGGGACGCTTTTCCCCTTGCGCCTCGCCGGCTACGGCCGCCTCCCCGTGGCCTATCCCCGGTACTACCTGCAGGAAGGTCTTTTGGATGTGAAGAGCTTTTTCCTTTACGAGGAGAAGGGCACCTACTACCTCACGGGAAACGCCCAGGTCCTAAGGGCCAGGATCGCCCTGCCCGAGGGGGCCCAGAGTTTGAAGGAGGGGGTGGAGGTGGGCGGGCCTAAGCCCGAGGGCCAGGTCCCTTTGGTCTTCCAAAGGGTCCGGCTCTACGCCGACCGGGGGATCCTGGTCCAGGAGAGCCTGGCCCAGGGGGAGCTTAGGGGGGAGGTTTACCTGGAGGGCCCCTACGCCGACCCCTATCTGGTGGGGGAGGCCGTTCCCTTATGGGGTAGTTTCAAGCTGTGGAACACCTTATTTACCCTGGATTCAAGCGCAAGCTACGCCCGTTTCTCCCAGGACCGGGGCCTTTTCCCCGTCTTTTTCCTCAAGGCCAGGGCTGAGGTGGCCCGCCCCCTTTTCCCCGATAGGGAGGGGGATTCCCAGGAGGAACCCCCCCCCGGGGATACCCAAGGGCAACCTTCCCCTCCCCAGGTCCAGAGCCTCCCTGTGACCTTGGAGGTCAAGGGGGAGTTCGTACGGGAGTCGGGTCTGGTCCGGGTGCGCCTGGAGCCTGTTTTCACCTCGGATGACCCGAGCCTGAGCGAGCCCGAGCTTCTCCTCCTCCTGGCCTTGGGCACCCCGGACCTGCGTTGGCTTAGGGAGACCCTGCCCCAGACCCTTTTAGGGGTGGCCCTTAGGAACCTCCTCCTAGGGCAGTTGGAGCGGGAATTGGCCCGGGCTTTTGGCCTGGACCAGGTGCTGATTGAACTACCCGACCTCCAGGTGGGGGATCTCGGCACGGCCCGGTTTAGTGTGGCTAAGGCCTTAACCCCTGGGCTTTTCCTGGGGTATGAGATCAACCTCCGGGGGGAGCAAGGGCTTTCCCTCCAGTATCGGCTGGACGGCCTGACGCTAGGCCTAGCCTCCCTCTTTTCCGCAAGCCCGGGACGCCCGAGCCGTTTCTCCTTTAACCTAGGCTACGACCTGACCCCAGGCCTGGCCTTGGGACTGGGCCTGGAATCGGGGGAGGATGCCCGGTTCAGCTTGGCCTTGTACTACCGGTGGTAGAGTAGCCCAGGTATGCGCGCTTTGGCTAAACTCAAAGCCGGTCCGGGTCTCGTCCTAGTGGACCGGCCCGAGCCGGCCCCGGGTCCAGGGGAGGTCCTGGTCCGGGTCCAAGCCGCGAGCATCTGCGGCACCGACCTCCATATCTGGAACTGGGATGCCTGGGCCCAGGGCCGGGTCCGGCCCCCCTTGGTCCTGGGCCACGAGTTCGCGGGGGTGGTGGAGGCCGTAGGCCCGGGGGTGAGGCGGCCCAAGGTGGGGGACCGGGTGAGCCTGGAAAGCCACGTGGTCTGCCATACATGCCCCGCCTGCCGCACGGGGAACCACCACGTCTGCCTGAACACCGAGATCCTGGGGGTGGACCGGGACGGGGGGTTTGCCCCTTACGCCCTTGTCCCCGCGGAGAACGCCTGGGTTCACCCTGTGGACCTTCCCTTTGAGGTGGCGGCCATCCTGGAACCTTTCGGCAACGCTGTGCACACCGTGTATGCGGGCAGCGGGGTCTCGGGGCGGAGCGTCCTTATCACCGGGGCCGGGCCCATCGGCCTGATGGCGGCCATGGTGGCCCGGGCGAGCGGGGCGGGGCCCATTCTGGTCTCCGACCCCAACCCCTACCGCCTGGGCTTTGCCCGACCCTACGCCGACCGGCTCATCAACCCTCTGGAGGAGGACCTCCTCGAGGTGGTCCGCCGGGTCACGGGGAGCGGGGTAGAGGTCCTTTTGGAGTTCTCGGGGAACGAGACCGCCATCCATCAAGGCCTTAAGGCCCTCATCCCCGGGGGGGAGGCGCGGATTTTGGGCATCCCCTCGGACCCCATCCGGTTTGACCTGGCAGGGGAGCTGGTGATGCGGGGGATCACCGCCTACGGCATTGCGGGAAGGCGGCTTTGGCAGACCTGGATGCAGGGTACGGCCCTGGTCTATTCCGGCCGGGTGGACCTCACTCCCCTCATCACCCACCGTTTCCCCATGACCCGTTACGAGGAGGCCTTCGGCCTCCTCCGTTCCGGGCAGGCGGTGAAGGTCATCCTGGACTCCTGGGCCTAGAATCCAAGCCGGGTCACCTTCAGGGGGCAGGAGAGAGGGTAGGCTGGGCCTATGTCCAAAGGCCTCTGGTTGCTCTTTATCCTGCCCCTGGCCCTGGCCCAGCCCCTCCGGGTGGAGGGGGTGGCCCGGGGCCTCGAGGTCCCCTGGGCCCTGGCCTTCCTCCCCGGGGGCGGGGTTTTGGTCACGGAAAGGCCAGGCCGGATTCTCTGGCTCCAAAACGGGGAGGCTAGGGTCTACGCTACCCTCCCCGTCTACGCCCGGGGGGAGTCGGGGCTACTTGGCCTCGCCCTCCACCCCCGCTTCCCCCAGGCTCCCTACATCTACGTCTACCGGACCTACGCCCAAGGGGGGAGGCTTACCAACCAGGTGGTCCGGCTCCGCCACCTGGGGGAGCGGGCGGTCCTGGACCGGGTGGTCCTGGACGGGATCCCCGCCCGGCCCCACGGCCTCCATTCGGGGGGGCGGATCGCCTTCGGGCCGGACGGGTACCTCTATGTGACCACGGGGGAGGTCTACGAGCGGGAGCTGGCCCAGGACCCGGCCTCCTTAGGGGGGAAGATCTTAAGGATCACCGAGGACGGCCGCCCCGCCCCCGGGAACCCCTTCCTAGGCCAAAGGGGGTATCGCCCCGAGATCTACTCCCTAGGCCACCGGAACCCCCAGGGCCTGGCCTGGGACCCGGCCACCGGGGCCCTTTTTACCTCGGAGCACGGGCCGAGCGGGGAGCAGGGGTTTGGCCACGACGAGGTGAACCTCATCCGGCCCGGGGGGAATTACGGCTGGCCCCGGGTGGTGGGGCATGGGGGGCGGCCAGAGTACATAGACCCCCTTTACCTCTGGCCCCAGGGCTTCCCCCCAGGGAACCTGGCCTTTCACCGGGGAAGCCTTTATGTGGCGGGCCTCAGGGGGGAGCGCCTCCTCCGCCTGGTCCTGGCCCGGGAAGGCCGGGGGTACCGGGTGGTGCGGGAAGAGGTGGTCCTGGAGGGGTTTGGCCGGCTTAGGGAGGTCCAGCTGGGCCCGGACGGGGCCCTTTGGCTTACCACCTCCAACCGGGACGGCCGGGGCCGGGTCCGGACGGGGGATGACCGGATCCTCCGCCTCCTCCTAGACTAGGGGGGATGGAGCGGGTCCTGCCCTTTCGCTTTGACCGGGAGGAAGGGATCTTCTGGCTTCTAGACCAGAGGCGGCTTCCTCTGGAGGAGGTCTGGGTCCCGGTCCGCTCGGCTCGGGCCATGGCCGAGGCCATCCGGAGCATGGTGGTCCGGGGGGCCCCGGCCATCGGGGTCTCTGCGGCCTTTGGGATGGTCCTGGCCCACCTGGCGGGGGAAAGCCCAGAGGAGGCGGACCGGCTCCTCCGGGGGAGCCGGCCCACGGCGGTGAACCTCTTCCATGCCCTGGACCGGATGCGCCCCCACTGGGGGAGTTTGGAGGGGAGCCTAGAGGAGGCCTATGCCCTCTGGCGGGAGGTGGAGGAGACGGAGAAGGCCATCGCCCAGCACGGGGCCCGGGTCTTAAGGGGCCGGGTCCTCACCCATTGCAACACCGGCCCCTTGGCCACCGGGGGGTATGGCACAGCCCTAGGGGCCATTGTGGAGGCCCACCGCCAGGGCCGGGTGGAGATGGTCTATGTGGACGAGACCCGGCCCTACCTCCAGGGGGCGAGGCTCACCCTCTATGAGCTCATGAAGGCCGGGGTCCCGGCCACCCTCATTGCGGACAACACCGCGGGCTTCCTCATGGCCAAGGGCCTGGTGGACGCGGTGGTGGTGGGGGTGGACCGGATGGCCTTAAACGGGGATTTCGCCAACAAGATCGGGACCTACACCCTGGCGGTTTTGGCCCACCACCACGGGGTGCCCTTTTACGCCGCCTTACCTCTGAGCTCCGTGGACCCCAGGCTTGAAACGGGGGAGGGTATCCCCATTGAGGAGCGTTCCCCCGAGGAGGTCTTGAGCCTGGCCGGGGTCCGGATCGCCCCCAAAGGGGCCCAGGCCCTCCACCTGGCCTTTGACCTCACCCCCCACCGGTACCTCACGGGGGTCATCACGGAGAAGGGGGTTCTTTACCCCCCTTTGGACGAGGCTTTACGGGATGCCTTGGGCCTGGCTTGAGGGGCTTTTGGGCCATGTTTGCCCTTTGTGCGGGGGGCCTTTGGACCGACCCCTCCTTTGCGGGGCTTGCCGGGCAAGGCTTAGGGCCAAGCGGACGGGGGAGGCGGTCTACCTGGGGTTTTACAGCGAGCTAGGCGGGGCGGTCCGGGCCCTCAAGTACGGGGGGCGGTGGGGCCTCGCCCCCCTTCTGGCCCAGCCCCTGGCAAAGGGGGTAAGGGAGGCGGGCTGGGGCCTAAGCGGGGTTACGGCCGTCCCCACCCTCCTGCCCCGGCTTCTCAGACGGGGGTACAACCCCCCGGACCTCCTGGCCCAGGCCCTGGCTCAGGCCTTGGGCCTCCCCTACCGCCCCCTCCTCCGCCGTCTGGCCTACACCCCAAGCCAGCCCACCCGGGGCCGGTCCCGGGGCCTCCCCTTGGGGGCCTTTGCCCCGAGGGCGGGGGTCCAGGGGGCCTGGCTTTTGGTGGACGATGTCCTCACGAGCGGGGCCACCTTCCTAAGGGCCCGGGATGCCCTCCTTGAGGCCGGGGCGGAGCGGGTCTATGGGGCCTTTATCGCCCTCAAGGACCCCAGGGCCCTGGGGCCTTACCCCGATTGAAGCCCCCATCCTTGGCCGGGGCAGGGGCAAGGCTTAGACTCCAGGTTAAGGAGGTGCCCCTGTGAAGCTTCGCCGCCTAGCGGACCTCCTTCCCCACCTGCGGGAGGGCCGATACCGCCTGGGCCCCCATGTGGCCCGGCACATGCTCCAGGAGGGGTTTACCGAGTGGGACGTGTTAAAGGCCCTGGAATGGGGCCGGGAGCTAGCCATCTACCCCGAGGACGGCCGGATCCTGGTCCTGGGGTATATGGTCTTCCCTCCGAGGCTCCGCATCCCCCTCCATGTGGTCCTGGACTACACCCCGCCACGGCGGGTGGATATCGTCACGGCCTTTATCCCCAAGGAGCCCTACCAGGTCTATTCCCGGAGGCGGCTTGCCGCCATCCTCCGGTTTGACGGGGCCCTGGAGGAGGTGCGCTGGACTGGGCCCCTCTCGGCCTACCCCGGGCAGGAGGGGCATAGGCCGTAGACCGTGACCTCGTGTCCCCAGGCCCTAAACCCGGGGGGAAGGTTCCCTTCCAGCCCCGGGGGGCAGCCCGGGAGTTCATACACCCGGCCGCAGGCGCGGCAGAGGAAGTGGTGGTGGTGCCCCCGGCCTGCGGCCTCGTACCTAGGGGGCTCTCCGGGGAGGTGGACGGGCACCAGAAACCCTTCCTCCAGGAGGCCCTTTAGGGTTCGGTAGACCGTGGCCAGGCCCAGGCTTGGGACCTTGGACCGGGCTAGCCCCAAGACCTCCTGGGGGGAGAGGGGGCGGCTGGCCTCGAGGAAGACCTCCCGGATGGCCCGCCTCTGCCGGGTGGAGCGCTCCATGCCCCTTATCCTACCCCAGCCCATCCTGGAAAATGGGGGCATGGCCTCAGAACTCCAAGGGCTTCTGGCCCGGATAGACCCAGAGGAGCCCCTCCTAGACCACCTCGAGGCCGTGGCCAGCCTGGCCGAAGGGTTCGTGCGGGGCCTAGACCCCGGCCTCGCCTGGGCCGCCCGGCTTGCCGGCCTGGCCCATGACCTGGGCAAGGCCACCCCCTTTTTCCAGGACCTCCTCCGGGGGCGGCGGCCCAAGGGGGACCCCCTCACCCGGCACAGCCTCCTCGGGGCCCTCTTCGCCGCCTGGGTGGCCTATGGGCAGGGGAAGGAGGCCTGGGCCCTGCCCCTTTTCCTGGCGGTCCAGGGCCACCACGGTGGGCTTTCCACCCCTTGGGAGGCCTTGCCCCTGGCGGACCTTAAAGGGGGGCGTTTCCCCCGGCAAGGGGGGTGGAAGGCCCTCGAGGAAAAGCTCCAGGCCCTCAAGGCCTCCCCCCTTTTCCCCCCCTTGGTCCAGGCCCTGGGCCTCCCCGACCCCCGGCCTTTCCTGGAAGGGGAGGCCCTAGGGGTGGCCCTGCGCCTGGCCCAGGAGGCGGACCCGCTCCGCCTAGTTGGGGCCGAGCCTTTGGCGCACTACCCCCTCGCCCTCCTCTACTCGGCCCTGGTGGATGCGGACCGGCGGGTGGCCGCGGGGTACGAGGCCCGGCCCCGGATCCCTCTCCCTGAAGGGGCGGTGGCCGCCTACCTCCGGGCCAAGCCCACCCCTCCATCCCCCCTGGCCCCGCACCGCAGGCGGCTCTTTGAGGGGGTAGGGGCGGCCCTCGAGGCCCCTCTGGACCGGCTTTTCCCGGCCCGGCTCACCCTTTCCGCCCCCACGGGGGCGGGGAAGACCCTGGCCGCCCTGCGCTTCGCCCTGGCCCTGAGGGCCCGGGTGGAAGGGGAGCTGGGCCTTAGGCCCAGGATCGTCTACGCCCTGCCCTACATCGCCATCGCCGACCAGGTGGAGGAGGAGATCCGGGGGGTTCTCCGGGCCGCGGGCCTACCGGAGGAGGCCCTTCTGGTCCACCACCACCTGGCCCTGGGCCGGGCGGCGGAGGAGGAGGTGGAGGACCGTCTCACCCTTATGGAGACCTGGGATGCGGAGATCATCCTCACCACCTTCGTCCAGGTCTTCGCCGCCCTGCTGGGCCCTAAGGCCACCCCATTGCGCCACCTTCACGTCCTGGCCCAGGGGAGCATCCTGATCCTGGATGAGGTCCAGGCCATTCCCGCAGAAAAATGGGGCCTGGTCCGTGCGCTTGTGGAGGATTTGCCAGGCCAGGTTACGGTCATTGGCATGACCGCCACCCAGCCCGGCCTGGTCCGGGGGCGGGAGATTGCCCCTAGACTCGAGGCCTACCCCCGGCGGGTCCGGCTCCAGTGGAGCCAGGCCCGGACCCTGGAGGCCCTGGCCCAGGAGCTCGCCCATGCCCCGCCCCGTTCCCGTTTGGTGGTCCTGAATACCGTTTCCGAGGCCCTAAGGCTTTACCGCCTGCTTAAGGGGGCGGGGCTTTCCCACCTTTACCTCCTCACGGGCTACTTCACCCCCAAGGACCGGCGGCGCCGCCTGGCGGAGGTGCGCCGGGGCCTGGAAGAAGGGCTTCCCATCACCCTGGTGGCCACCCAGGTGGTGGAGGCCGGGGTGGACCTGGACTTCGCCGAGGGGTACCGGGCCTTTGGCCCTATGGAGGCCCTGCTCCAGGCGGCGGGCCGGGTGAACCGCGGGGGGAGGGGGGAGGGGCGGCTTTGGGTCTTGGACCTGGAGGGGCGGAGCGAACACCGGATCTACGGCCGGATCCTGCCCGAGAGGACCCGGGAGGTCCTGGGCTCCCTCCTGGAGGAGGGGGTCTGGGACCTCGAGGCCTACGCCCTCCTGGACCGCTACTACCGCCTGGTGGAGGAGGGGATAAGCGCCCAGGGGGCCCTGGAAGCCCTCGAGGCCCTCGCCACCTGGGACTATGACCGGCTGGCCGGGTTCAGCCTCCTGGAGGAACGCCCCAGCCTACCCATCTTTGTGGAGCAGGACGAGGAGGCGAGCCGCCTTCTGGAGGAGCTGGAGGAGGTCCTGGGCCTCAGAGACTCAAGGCTTCGGGCCCGGAGGCTTAGGGGCCTTTGGCCCCGGCTCAACCTCTACACCATCTCCCCCCTGGTCCAGCGGGCCCTTAAGAACCTCCCCCCGCCTCTCCTGGGCCGGGAGGCTTGGCGGCATGTGCCCCGGGCGGGGCTTGAGGACTACTACGATGAGGAGGAGGGTTTCCGTTGGGAGATAGACCAGTTCCTCTAGACCTGCCCCTCACCGCCACCCTCTTCGGCTACTACGGGGTCTGCCCCCGGGAGGCCTGGCTCATGGGCCACGCCCTCGAGCCCTACCCCGACCATGAGCTCCTGGCCCTGGGGCGGCTTCTCCAGGAGACGGCCTACCTGGGGGCCAGAAGGGAGGTGGACCTCCCTGGGATGCGCCTGGACCTCCTGGAGGTGGGGGAGGGGGTCTTGGTGGTGGCCGAGGTCAAGCGGGGCTCCGGCCAAAGGCGGGCCCAGCGCCTCCAGCTCGGCTACTACCTTTACCGCCTGAAGCTCATGGGCCTCGAGGCCATAGGGGAGCTCCGCTACCCCTTGGAAAGGCGCAAGGAGCAGGTGGAGCTCACCCCTGAGCTGGAGGCCGAGGTCCTCGAGGCCGAGGCTGGGCTTAAGGCCCTCCTGCAAAGCCCCCTACCCCCGCCCCCCAGGCGCATCCCGGCCTGCCAGGGCTGCGCCTACTTTGAGTTCTGCTTTGTGGAGGAGGCTGAGGAGGATGCGTAAGCCGGTTTACGTCTTCTCCTCGGGCCGGCTGGCCCGGGAGGCCAATACCCTCATCCTAGAAACCCCAGAAAAGAAGCGGCACCTGCCGGTGGAACAGGTTTCTGAGCTCTATATCTTCGGAGAGGTGGACCTCAACAAGCGCTTCTTAGAGTTTGCCACCGCCCATGGCCTTTTGCTCCACTTCTTCAACCGCCACGGCTACTATGTAGGGAGTTACTACCCCCGGGAGCACCTCCTAAGCGGGTACCTCACCCTCCGCCAGGTCGAGCACTACTTAGACCCCAACCGCCGTTTGCTCCTGGCCCGGCGCTTCGTGGAGGGGGCTTTGGAGAATCTCCGCCGTCTTCTACAGCGCCAGGAACCAGGCCCCCGGGTGGAAGCCGCCCTGGGTCTTTTGGTGGAGTTCCTGCCCCGGGTGGCCCAGGCAGGTAGCGTGGGGGAGCTCATGGCCCTGGAGGGCAAGGTCCGCGAGACCTACTACGCCGCCTGGGAGGAGATTCTAGGGGAGGAACTAGTCCGCAGCCGCCGGCCCCCTAAAGACCCCTTAAACGCCCTCCTCAGCTTCACCAACACCCTCCTTTACACCGCGGTTCTAGCCCAGATCTACCAGACCCATCTGGACCCCAGGATTGGCTACCTGCACGAGACCAACTACCGCCGCCATACCTTAAACCTAGATGTGGCCGAGGTCTTCAAGCCGGCCCTTGTGGACCGGCTCATCTTTCGCCTTGTCCGCCGGGGCCAGATCAAACGGAGCCATTTCCTAAGGGAAGGCGAGGGGGTTTTCCTCTCAGAGGCTGGCCGGCGTCTGGTTACGGAGGAGTGGGAAAAAACCCTGCAGGCCACCTATCGGCACCCTGCGCTTAAGCGTTCCGTTTCTTACCGCACCACATTGCGCCTCGAGCTTTACAAGCTGGAGAAACACTTTATTGGGGATAAACCCTACGAGCCCTACCGCATGCGCTAATTTCCTAGAAAGAAGTTAATCTGCGTCAACCCCCGGTGACCCCCAAAACCCGGGGGGGTTGACGCACTACCCGGGGGAGGTGTATGCTCCTTGCTGTAGGCCAGTCCTGCGTTTAGGGCTGGAGAGGTTCTTGAAAACCAAGATTAAATCTCTATGAAATGCTCACGTCTAGGACGCTGTTCCGGCGGTTCCCAACGTACCTTTGAGGGCTTAAAACCCGATG
>FWWM01001479.1_pt1 | contig 70268 bp, 72 predicted proteins | sample 2228351 | NCBI WGS metagenome assembly FWWM01 (sample SAMEA103939774, study PRJEB20133) | metagenome | reverse complement strand
CCTTTTGCGGAGATCCTCGAGGGGGATTTTCTCCTCATGGACCTTGAGGGCCCTTTTGATATCGTCCTGGGGAATCCCCCCTATTGCGCCGCGTGCGGCGCAATCATCCCCCCCTTGCAGGACCGCCGGAAGGCCTATCGCCGGCTCTTCTCCACGTGGAAGGGCCGGTATAACCTCTACGGGGCCTTCCTGGAAAAGGCCGTCCGTCTCCTTCGGCCTGGGGGAAGGCTTGGGTTTCTGGTCCCTGCGGGCTGGTTTTTCCTGGAGGAGTTTGCGCGCCTCCGCGCCTTCCTGGCCTGGGAGGGGGGGCTTAGGGTGTTTTATCTGGGCCGGGTCTTCCCGGGGAGAAAGGTCCGGGCCTCCCTTCTCCTTTTTGAAAGGGGTGGGAAGGGCCTCGAGCTTTATGAGGGGGAGAGGCTTCTCCTCCGCAAGGAACAGTATGGCGGGGAGCTCATCCGCTTTGAGACCCCGGAGCTTCTGGCCTGGGAAAGGGATGGGGTGCCCTTGGGGGAGGTCTTCGAGGTCCGCTTCGCGGCCCGTAGCCCTGAGTTCGCCCGCCACCCAGAGGTCTACCGCGAGCCCCGCCCCGGTACGGTTCCCGTCCTCACGGGCCGGAATCTAAGGCCGGGCTTCATCGATTACGAGACCCCCTATTCCGGGCTTTGGATGCCCAGGGAAAAGGCCCCTGAGCTTAGGGCTTTTTACGCCATCCCCCATATCGTAGTGGGCCACACCAAAGGGACCCGCCCCGTGGCAGCCCTGGATGAGAGGGCCTACCCCTGGCGGGAGGAATTCCACCTCTTGCCCAAGCGGGGGGTGGACGAGCGGCCCTTGGTGGAATACCTCAACGACCCTGTTTTGGCTAAGGCCCTCCGCCTCCTCTACCGGGATATCACCCCCCACCTCACCCGGGCGCAGCTTTTGCGGATTCCCATCCCCTCCCGCTTCTTGGCGTAGCCTAAGGGCATGGACTGGCCCAAGCCCCGCCTGGTGGTGAGCGCCTGCCTGGGCTTTGCCGCGGTGCGGTACAACGGGGCCATCCTCTCGGACGGGCTGGTGGAGGCCCTAAGGGCCCATGCGGAGTTTATGCCCGTCTGCCCCGAGATGGAGATCGGCCTTGGGGTGCCCCGGCCCCCCATCCACCTGGTCCGGCAAGGGGAGGGGGTGATGCTTTGGCAACCCGATCCGGGCCGGGACCTCACCGGGACCATGGAGGCCTTCGCCCAGAGGTTCCTCGAGACCCTCCCCCCTGTGGAGGGCTTCATCCTCAAGAACCGCTCCCCTTCCTGCGCCCTCAAGGACGCCAAGGTCCACGCCCGGCCCGAGGGGGGCGGGGTGGTGGGCCGGGGCCCGGGGCTCTTTGCCCGGAGGGTCTTGGACCGGTTTCCCCTCTTGCCGGCGGAGGACGAGGGCCGGCTGAGCAACCCCATCCTTAGGGCCCATTTCCTCACCCGCGTCTTCGCCCTGGCCCGGCTTCGGGCCCTGGGGGAGTTTAGGGAGCTCCAGGCCTTCCACGCCCGGTACAAGCTCCTCCTCATGGCCTATAGCCCAAAGGGGCAGAGGGCCTTGGGAAGGCTTTTGGGCGAGGCCAGGGGGCGGGATTTCCTTGGGGTGCGCCGGGCCTACGAGGAGGGGTTTTTGAGCTACACCCAAAAGCCCCCCACCCCCGCCGCCTGGGCCAATGCCCTGGAGCACGCCTATGGGTACTTTAAGGGGGGCCTCACCCCCCGGGAGAAGGCCCATTTCCTGGCCCTTCTACAGGACTTCCGCCAAGGAAGAAGGGGCCTCGAGGCCTTAATCGAACTCCTCCGCTCCTGGGCCTACCGGTTTGAGGAGGGGTACGTAGAGGGCCAGGCCCTTCTGGAACCCTTCCCCAGCGCCTTGGCCTGGCCCTAGAAGGCCTTTTCCACCCGCCCCCGGGCCTCCTTGGGGGTCCTGGCCCCGATGGCGAAGAGGGCGATCCTGAGTTCCTCCAGGTACCCCTCAATCCAGGCCTTTACCGCCTCCGGCCCCTCTAGGGCGGGCCGGAGGAGGGGCCGGGCCACCGCCACCAGGTCCGCCCCTAAGGCGAAGGCCTTGGCCGCCTCCGTGCCGGTGTAGACCCCCCCGGAGGCGATGAGGGGGAGGTGGGGGAGGAGGGGCCGGGCCTCGAGGAGGGCCTGGGCCGTGGGGAGGCCGATCTCAGAGAGGAGGGGCCTTCTCACCTCCCCAAACCGGACCCATTCCTCCACCCGGGCCCAGCTCGTCCCCCCGGCCCCCGCCACCTCCACCCCGGCTAGGGGCAGGTCCCGCAAGAGGAGGGCTGCCTCCCGGCCCAGGCCGTGCCCCACCTCCTTGACCAGGACGGGGAAAGGGAGGGGGAGGAGGTCTTCTAGCCTTTCCAGGAGGCCCCGGAAGTCCACATCCCCCTTCTGGACCGCCTCCTGCAGGGGGTTGATGTGGAGGATAAGCCCGTCCGCCTCCAGGAGGTCCACGAGCCTCAGGAGGTCCTCCTGGCCGTACCGCCTGAGCTGGACCAGGCCCAGGTTGGCTAAAAGAAGCGCTTTGGGGGCGACTTTACGCACCTTAAAGCTCCTAAGGGCCTCCGGGTTTTCCAGCACGATCCGGCCCGAGCCCAAGGCCATCCCCACCCCGAGGGCCTCCGCGGCCTCAGCCAGGGCCAGGTTGATCCTCCCCCCCATGGCCTCCCCCCCGGTCATGGCCCCGATGAGGAAGGGAGCCTTCAGGGTCTTGCCCAAAAAAGCTGTGGTGAGGTCCACCTCCTCCAGGGCCAGGCCCGCCAGGGGGTGGTAGCGGAGGCGGAAGGCCTCAAACCCGGTGGTAACCCCCTGGTAGCCTATCTCCCCCCGGAGGCAGGCCTCGAGGTGCTTCCGCTTCCGGGCCTCTAGGTTCATGGAGCGGGGGCCTCCTTTAGCCCTTTGGGGGCCTGGGCCAGGCCCAGGTCCTGGGCCACTAGGCGGGCCGTCATCTTGGCGGACATCATCACACTAGGAAGCCCGCCCCCCGGCTGGTAGCTCGCCCCCACGCCGTAGAGGCCCCGGATGGGGAAGCGGTTTTTGGGGCGGAAGCTTGCCGTCTGCCAAAGGACCGGCTCCGGGCCAAAGGCCGCCCCCAGGTGGCTATTCAAGGTCCACTGGAAATAGTGGGGGGTGATGAAGTGGGTGTAGACGAGCCTCTCCCGTAGCCCCGGGAGGTAGCCCTTCTCCTCCAGGTAGGCCAGAGAGGCCTCGAGGTAGCGGGGCCCGAGCTCCGTCCAGTCCAGGCCGCTCCCCTGGTGGGGGACGGGGACCAGGGTGTAGGCCGCGTGATAGCCCGGGGGGGCGAGGCTTGGGTCGGTGAGGGTGGGGAGGTGGAGGTAGTGGGCCATTTCCCGGGGGAGGATGAGGCGGTGGAAGATATCCCTAAGGACCTCCTCGTAGTCCGCTCCGAAGAGGACGTTGTGGTGGCGAAGCCTCTTTCCCTCGTTTCCTTCAGCCTTGAAGCCGAAGTAGGCCACGAAGAGGCTCATGCTGGGCCTCAGGAACTTGAGCCTTAAGTCTAAGGGGAGGCCCCGGTCCTCAGGCTCCAAAAGCTCGGCCACGGTGTGGACATAGTCCCCGTTGGAGACCACCACCTCGGCCCTTAGGACCTCCCCGTCCTCCAGGACCACCCCCTTGACCCGTCCATCCCGGACCAGGATCCGCCGCACCGGGGCCTGGTACCGGATCCTCCCCCCTAGTTCCTCCAGCTTCCGCACCAGGGCCTGGACCAAGGCCCCCGTCCCCCCCTTGGCGAACCAGACCCCCCAGTTCCGCTCCACGAAGTGGATCATGGCGTAGAGGGCGGGGACCATGAGGGGGTTCCCCCCGATGAGGAGGGGTTCAAAGGAGAAGACCTGCCTAAGCCTTGGGTCCTTAAAGAACCCCTGGACCTTGCGGTATAGGGGCCTGACCGCGTCCAGCCGGAGAAGGGCCGGGGCGACCTTGAGGAGGTCCAGAAGGCTCCCAAAATGGGTGAAGCCAAGCTCCAAAAACCCCTTCTGGAAAACCTCCCTGGCCCAGGCCTCAAAGGCCTCGTATCCGGGGAGGTCCTCCGGGGCTAGGGTTCGGATGGCCTCGCGGATCCGCCCGGGGTCGTTGACGTAGTCAAAATGGCTCCCGTCCGGAAAGTGGAGGCGGTAGAAGGGGTCTAGGGGGATGAGTTCCAGGTAGCGGCGGGTGGCCTTTAGGCCCTCCTCCGGGGGGAAGTCCGGGTAGAGCCTAGGCTCCCGGGGGGCGGTGGCGAAGAGGTCCTCGATAAAGGGGGGCACGGTGATCACCGTGGGGCCCATATCAAAGGTGAAGCCTTGGGCCCGGTGGACCCGGGCCCTTCCCCCGGGGTCGGGGAGTTTTTCCAGGACCAGGGTTTCTAGCCCCAGGGCCTGGAGGCGGATGGCCGCGGCCAGGCCTCCTACCCCGCTGCCGATGACGAGGGCGCGCATGGGCGGTATTCTACCCGGGGCGCAAAAGGGGTTTCTGCCCCAGGCTACAGCTGCCGGCCCTTCCAGGTCTTCCCAGGCAGGAGGGCCCGGAGGTAGGCGGGGAGGAGGAGAGGAGGGGCCAGGGGGGTGAGGAGGGCGTAGAGGAGGGGGCCCCCTAGGAGGCTTTGGGCGAGTAGCCTCTCCAAAAGACCAAGGAGGCCTAAGCCCCACTCCCCAAAGAGCCAGGGCAGGGTGTAAAGGCTAAGGTGGTAAAAGGCCGAGCCCATGAGGATAAAGGGGTTTTTGAGGTGGATCTCCAGAAGGTTTTTCCCGAAGCCTTCCACCATCCCCCGGTAGGTCCGGTACATCCGGACCCCCAGGTAGGGGGCCCCCAGGTAGAGGCCGTACCGCCCCGCCCGCCGGGCCAGGGCCACGTCCTCCAGGACCTCTTCCCGGACCGCCTCATGCCCCCCTTGGGCAAAGTAGGCCTCCCGCCGGAAGGCCAGGACCTGGCCGTTGGCCAGGCGGAGGGCCTCGAGGAGGGGATGGGGGAGGAAGGTGAGGAGGCCGTTGAGCATAAAGCTTGTTCCCACCTCGGCCAGGCCCCGCCCCTTTGGGGCGGGCAGGACCGAGACCAGGTCCTTCCCCTCCAGGGCGGCCAGGAGGCCTTCCAGGGTCCCCTCCTCCCACAACACGTCTGCATCCGTGAAGACCAGGACCTCCCCCTGGGCCGCCTGGGCCAGCCGCCAGCAGGCCCAGTTCTTCCCCCGCCACCCTGGGGGCGGGGGGGTGCCCCGGAGGAGGCAGAACCGGGGGTCCTGGCCGGCCAGGGCCAGGGCCATCTCCCCTGTCCTGTCCCAGGAGAGGTCGTCCAGGAGCAGAATCTCATAGGCAGGCTGGCAGAGGAGGCGGGGAAGGGTTTCCTTGAGGTTTTCCGCCTCGTTCCGGGCCGGGACCAGGATGGAGGCCCTAACCCCCACCCCCTGGGCCCGCCCCAGGCGGGGGAAGCGGAGGAGGTTATAGAGGAGGGTGAGGAGGCGGAGGAGGAGGAAGAGGAGGACTCCGAAGAAGAACCCCTCCTCAGGGAGGCCTAAACGCGGGGCCATACCCGCTTGACCCCCTCCACCAGGGGCTTAAGCCTTTCCTCCAGGCTCCGCCGGCCCACGAGGATAGGCCTAAACCCCTCGGGGATGGCCCGGGGGTGGGTGGCCTGGAGGAGGGTGTCCAGCCCCTCCACAAGCCCCCCGAGGGCCCCCTCGAGATCCCCCCCCGGGGGGGGCAGGAGGGGGCCAGCCCAGAGGAAGGCCTCGGGGTGCTCAAACCCCCTTAGGACCACCCGGGCGGCCACGGGGAGGATGGGGACCCTGGCCTTTTCGGCCAGGTAGACTGCCCCCGGCTTTAGGGGGCCTAGGGCCCCGGGGTGGCGCATCTCCCCTTCGGGGAAGAGGGCAAGCCCCTCCCCCCGCCCAAGCCGCCTCAAGGCCTCCCGGAGGCGGTGGGCCTCGAGGGCCCCGGCGAGCCTTAGGACGGGAAAGGCCCTTAGATTCTCCTCTGCCACCAAGAGGCTTAGGGGAAACCCGCCCCTTTGCCCCAGGAGCCAGACCAGGTGGCCGTCGAAGAAGCTGTGGTGGTTCATAACCAGGATCCAAGGGGGCCTAGGCACCTTTCCCCTCAGGTAAACCCCCCTAAGCCCCCCCTTGAGGCTTCGCCAGAGAAAGGCCTCCACCATCCAGCGCAGGAAGAGCTCAAAGGGTCTCACCTTAACCGTTTTAAAGCCTCGGGGTGCCAGGCCAGGAGGAGGCCCTGGACCACGGCCAGGTTGGTCCAGAGGAAGAAAAGCATTTCCTCCAAGGGGAGCCAAAGGCATCTGACCCCGGTGGTGTACTCCTCGGAGATCCACCAGATCCCGTCCCGGATGGCGAAGAGGTCCGCCCCCCAAAGGTAGACCGTGGGGAGGAGGACCCCAAGGAGGAGGACACGGCGCCAGGCCCAGAGGATATCCCCTCCAAAGGCCCATTGCAGGAGGAAGACCGGGGAGAAATAGGCCAGAATGAGCCCAAGGTAGAGCCTCTTTTCCCCCAGGGCCAGGAGGAGGACCCCCAGAGCGGTAAGGAGGAGAAAAACCCCACCCCCCACCACCCGGGCGAGGCCAGGCCCCGGGGTGGGGGGGGTTTGGGCCAGGCGGTGGAGGAGGGCCCCGGTGAGGAGGGGCTGGAGGAGGAAAAAGAGGTACTCCTCTACCGGCACGTACCCGATGCGGAAGAGGACCCGGCCCTCGGGGTAGCCCCAGACCCCCTGGTAGACCAGGTAGTTGTCCCAGGGGGTGGTGTAGAGGAGGGCGATGAGGGGCATGAGGAGGTAGGCCCAGACCCGGCCCCCCCAGGGGGGGCTTAGGAGGCCGAGGAGGAGGAGGGGGGGGAGGATAAAGACCAGATGGAAGGTCAGATAGGTCATGGTTGGCTCCCAAGGGGCGGGCCTTACCGGGCCTCCAGCCGCGCCCTAAGCCCTCCCAGGGGCCTTAGGGTCACCCCGGCGTGGACCTTGGGAAAGGGGATGGGCTTAAGCCGGAAGCGCCGGAAAAAGGCCCGTAGGACGATGGGGCCCTCCAGGAGGGCGAAGTCCCGGCCCAGGCAGAGCCTTGGCCCCAGGCCAAAGGGGAAGTACCGGCCTGAGGGGGTCCCCCTTTCCTCCAGGAAGCGCTCGGGCCGGAAGCTTTCCCCATCGGGAAAGGCCAGGCGGTGGGTCACGTAGGGGGAGAGGACCAGGGTGGTCCCTGGCGGGACCAGGCCCTCCCCCAGGGGGAGGGGGGTCTCGGCCTTCCGGGTCAGGATCCAGGCCGGGGGGTAGAGCCTTAGGGCCTCCTGGAAGGCGGCCAGGGCGGCCTTTTCCTCCTCCTGGACCCGCCTTGCCCAGTCCGGGCGGTGGGAGAGGAGGAGGAGGCTCCAGGTGAGGGCGCTGGCCACGGTCTCGTGCCCGGCGATGAGGAGGGTGGTGGCCTCGGCCAGGGCCCGCTTCCGGGGCAGCCGGTCCAGGGGCGGGGTCTGGATCAGGGTCTCAGCCTCTTGGAGGAGGGCCTTCCTATGGAGCCCAAACCGCCACTCCGCGAGGAGGTCCAGCCGGCTTAAGGGGTTTTGCGTCCGGGCGATGACCCGTTCCAGGGCCTCCAGGGCCCTATGGGCCAGGCCCTCGGGGAGAGGCCTCCCCCAAAGGCCCCGGCCCAGGAGCCTAAGGGAAAGGGCGAGCATCTCCCGGTCCAGGTCCCGTTCCTCCCCAGGGCGCCAAGCGCTAAAAAAAGCCTCCGCCTCCTCCTGGAAGACTCCCCGGTAGGCCCGGACGGACCGGGGGAGGAAGGGGTCCTTGAGGGCTTTGCGCGCCGCCTTCCAGGAGGGCCCCCAGTCCGTGAGGAGGCCTTGGCCCGTGAGCCGGGCGAGTTCTCGGTACTGGAAGGTGGCCTTGGTGGGCGCCCCGGCCAGGAGGACCTCCTCCACCCCCTCGGGGTCAAAGACCAGGGCCAGCCGGACCCCCGGCAGGTGCAGGGCGATCCGGTCCCAACGTCGCCCCCAGTCTAGGAGGGTCTCTAGGGGTTCCTCCCTAAGCCTTTTGAGGTCGGGGAGGGCGGCCTTAAGGGAAAGGGTCTGCATGGAAAGAGCCTACCCCATCCCCCGGGCCAGGGCGTAGGCCTTGGGGAGGAGGAAAAGCCTTTCCCAGGCCTTTAGGTGGGCCCTTTGGCAGAGGTTGGGGTAGCCTTGGGCCTTGAGCCGGTCTAGGATGCCCTGGTACTGGAGGGCGGCCAGGGCAACGCCCACCCGGCCGTACCGGAGTTTCTTAAGTCCTTTAAGCCCCTCCCGGTAAAGGGCCCGGGCCTGGGCCTCGAGGTGGGCCATGAGCCCCAGGTAGCCGGGGCTGGGTTCCCCCTTTAGGAGGCCCTCCCAGCTCACCCCGTACCGGGCCCTAAGCTCCTGGGGCAGGTAGATCCGGCCCCGCTTTAGGTCCTCCCCCACGTCCCGGAGGATGTTGGTGAGCTGAAGGGCCTGGCCTAAGGCGATGGCCTCCCTCTCCCCCTCCTCCCCCCCTAGGACCGCGGCGATCATCCGCCCCACCGTCCCCCCCACCTGGTAGCAGTAGCGGAGGAGCTCGGCCTCGGTCTTCAGGTCCACCGGACCCAGGTCGGTCTCAAATCCCAGGCGCATGTGGTAGAAGGCCTCCTTGGGGATGGGCCAGCGCTCCAGGGCCCAGGATAGCCCCACCTCCCAGGCCTCCCTAGGCTCTCCCTGGTAGGCCCTTTCCACCCCATCCCACCAGGCCATGAGGGCTTCTGGCCCCGCCCCCTCCCCGTCCACAGCCTCGTCCCCTAGCCGGCAGGCGGCGTAGACCCCCCAGGCCCCCAGGCGGGCCTCCCGGGGTAGGAGGAGGCTGCCCCAGAAAAAAGTGGCGGAATGCTTCCGGATAATCCGGGTGATGGCCTTCCAATCGGGCTTCATACTTTCCCTCCTCAAGAGGCTAGGTTAAGGCCATTTTAGCCCAGGACATTAGTCCCGGCTACAGAGGAAAGCCTGGGGCTTATTGGACAAAGGCTTGACAAATATTGATCAATCTGCTAGCCTAGGGTCATGGTGAGGCCTGGGGTGTACACCATTGCTGAGGTGGAGGCCATGACCGGTCTCTCCGCCGAGGTCTTGCGCCAGTGGGAGAGGCGGTACGGCTTCCCCAAGCCCCAGAGGACCCCGGGGGGGCACCGGCTCTATACCCCGGAGGAGGTGGAGGCCCTAAGGACCATCCGCCGCTGGCTCGAGGAGGGGGCCACCCCCAGGGCGGCCATCCAGAGGTGGCTCGCCCAAGGAGCCGGTCCCGAGGAGCCCCGTTCCCTCCAAGAGGCCCTCCAAAAAGCCCTTCTGTCCGCAGACCTGACCCAGGCCGAGGGGCTTTTCCGAAAGGCCCTCCGCCTCCTGGGCCCCGAGGGGGTGGTGGAGGGCCTTATCACCCCCCTTCTCCATGAGATCGGGGAGGCCTGGCACCGGGGGGAGATTGGGGTAGCGGAGGAGCACCTGGCCACCCAGTTCCTCCGGGCCCGGCTCCAGGAGCTTTTGGACCTAGTGGGGGTACCAGGGGGGCCCCTTTACCTGGTCACCACCCCGCCGGGGGAGCGGCATGAGCTTGGGGCCATGGCCCTGGCCTACCTCCTCCGCCGCCGGGGGGTGCGGGCCCTTTACCTGGGCCCGGATACCCCCCTTTCCGACCTCCAGGCCCTGGCCCAGGCGCTTAGGGCCCGGGGGGTGTTGCTTTCCGTCCTCCTGCCTGAGGTCCTTGCGGGACTTCCGGAAGGGGCCCTGGCCGGCCTGGCCCCCCTGGTGGTCCTGGGGGGCCAGGGGGCCACGGAGGAGGCGGCCCGGCGGCTTGGGGCTCTTTATGCCAGGAACCTGGATGAGGTTTTGGAGCTTTTGGAGGTGAGGGATGAAGAAGTTGGCGCCTAAGGAGATGATTTTCGCGGCAGGTGAGCCGGCCCGGACCCTTTACCGCCTGGAAGAGGGTCTGGTCCGGATTGTGGAGCTCCTTCCGGATGGAAGGCTTCTGACCCTGCGGCATCTTCTGCCCGGGGACTACTTCGGGGAGGAGGCCCTTTTGGAAAGGGGCCGGTACCGGTACGCCGCGGAGGCCATGACCGAGGCCTGGATCCGGGAGCTGGACCCCCGGGGTATGGGCCACGAGGAGCTCCACAAAGTGGCCCAGAACCTGGCCCGGCAGATGCGCCGGGTCCACGCCTACGAGACCCATCTCCAAAGCGGGGAGCTCAAGGCCCGGATCGCCCGGTACCTCCTCTTCCTGGCCGACACCCCAGCGAGCGGCCGGGACGAAGGAGGGATTTACATCACCCTCTCCCACGAGGAGATCGCCGAGGCCACGGCCTCCACCCGGGAGTCCGTCTCCAAGCTCCTGGCGGAGCTGCGCAAGGAGGGCCTGGTCCGGACGGCCTACCGCCGCATCTACCTCCTGGACTTTAGGGCCTTGGAGGAGATGGCCGAGGGGAGCCTCGAGGCCGCATAGGTTAACCCCGTGCGGATTCTTCTCATCGGCGGCACCGGCTTCCTCGGGGGGCATGTGGCCCAGGCCCTGGCGGGGAGGGGGCATGAGCCCATCCTCCTAGCCCGCAAGCCCCCCCAAAGCCCCTACCCCTTTAGGCCCGGGGATATTACCCAAGAGGAGCCCGACCTAGAAGGGGTGGAGGCCGTGGCCTACCTAGTGGGGGTTATCCGGGAAAGGGGGGGCCTTACCTTTGAGAAGGCCCATGTGGAAGGGATAAGGAAGACCCTAAGGGCCATGGCGCGCCGGGGCCTGAGGCGGCTTGTGCACATCTCCGCCCTGGGGGCCCGGCCCGGTACAGGCAGCCGGTACTACGAGACCAAGGCCCAGGCCGAGAGGCTGGTGGAGGAAAGCGGCCTGGACTGGACCATCCTCCGGCCCAGCCTCATCTTTGGCCCCGGGGATGAGTTCTTTGGTCGGGTCCTAAAAGGCCTGGTCCAATCCCCCCTGCCCTTCGTCCCCCTGATTGGGGATGGCCGGTTTCCCTTCCGGCCCATTTATGCCGGGGATGTGGCCCAGGTGGTGGTGGAGGCCCTAGAGAGGCCTTTTCTGGGGCGTTTGGACCTGGTGGGGCCCAGGGAGTATACGTTTCGGGAACTCCTGGACCTGGTCCAAAGGGTCCTGGGCACCCGGAAGCCCTACCTTCCCCTTCCCCTCTGGTTCATGGACTTACTTGTCCCCCTCCTAAGCCCCCTGCCCTTTGCCCCCCTCACCCTGGACCAGTACCGGATGCTTAAAGAGGGGAATACCGCCCCCCTTAGCCCAGGGCTTAAGGACCTCCTCCCGGAGCCCAAGCCCCTGGAGGAGGTCCTTCCCCTCATCCTCAAGGGGTAGGGGAGGGGCGTTCGTTTTCCAGCCGGCAGGCGGGCCTTAGGCGCACCCCTAGGCCCGTGCCCAGGAGGGCGAAGACCCCCCATAGGGGCCCGTGCAGGCTAAAGGAGGCCGTCCCCCCCAGGTAGGCCCCGATGTTGCACCCGTAGGCCAGCCGGGCCCCGTACCCCATGAGGACCCCCCCCAGGAAGACCCCGAGGTGGGTGGTCCAGGGGATTTGGCGTAGGTCCTTAAACCTCAAGGCCCCGCCCAGACCCGCCCCCAGGAAGGCCCCCAGGAAGAGGCCAAAGTTCATCACGCTGGTGGGGTCTTTGAGGATGGGGGTTCCCAGGGCCTCCGCGTACTCGGGGTTCACCCAGAGGGCCCAGTCCAGGATGGGCAGGCCCAAAGCCTCTCCCAGTTTTCCGCCCCAGAGGGCGAAGGCCGCGGTGATGCCCCAGGGGCGACCTAGGAGGAGAAGGGTGAGGAGGCTCCCTACCGCCAGGGCCACCGCTCCTAGGGCCAGGCTCCAGGGGCCCTGGAGGAGGTGAATCCCTTCCCGCTGAAGAAGAGGCTCCACCCGGCCGGTCCGCCTTTTTTCCACCCCGGCCACCAGGAAGTATAGCCCGAGGATCAGCCCCATCCAGAGGGCCCATCCCGCCAGAGGACTTAGGACAGGTCCCAGGCCTTTAAACCAGGTGAGGGCGCTCCCAGGGGCCCACTGGGGGAGGCCCTGCCAGTAGGGGAGGTGGAAAGCCCCCAGGACCGAGCCCACCATAAACCCCAGGAGGGTCAGGACCCCCCGGGTGTCCCCGCTCCCCGTGTGGTAGAGGGTCCCAGAGGCGCATCCGTCCCCGAGCTGCATCCCAATCCCAAAGAGGAAGGCCCCTAGGAGAAGGCCAAGCCCAATGGGGGCCACAAACCCCCGGTACCCGTCCAGGTAGGCCAGGAAGGGGAGGAAAAGGGTGGCCGTGAGGGCGAAGAGGAGGAGGTGGGCCCTTAAAAGCCGGCTTTCCCCTGTAAGGTAAAACCGCCTGAACCCCGAGGCGAAGCCGAAGCGGGCGTGGAAGAGGGCCAGGCCCAGGAAGACGCCTAGGCCAAGGGCCAGGACGAGCTTCACTCCCCCCACGGTCCAGATGGCGTAGGCCAGGCCCGTGGCTGCCAGGGCAAAGGCCAGTAGGGCCGGGATCTGGGATCTCGGCCGCGCCTTCATGCCTCCCAATATACGGGTTAGCCTGTTATTGTCAAGGGTATGGGACACCCCTGGGGCAGGGTGCTAGAGGGGCTTTTCCGCCCCCATCCGGGCGTAGAAGGCGTGGGTCAGGGCCACGGCCAGGGCGTCCGCCAGGTGGGTGGGCTTAGGGGGTTCCTTAAGGCCTAAAAGCCCTCGCACGGCCAGGGCCACGGCCTCCTTGGGGGCGTGGCCATGGCCGGCCAGGGCCTGTTTTACGTGCATGGGGCCATAGGCGTAGACCGGGACCCCGAGGCCATGGGCCGCCACCAGGACCGCCCCTAAGGCCCAGCCCACCTTGTAGGCGAGCTCGTTCTGCCGGTAAAAATACTGCTCCTCCAGGGCGATGGCCTGGGGGCGGTGGGCCTCGAGGACCGCCCAAACCCTCCCGTAAATCCGGCCCACCCGTTCCCTCGCCCCTTCCTTGGGGGAGGTCTGGACCACCTCCCCGTGGAGGAGCACCCCCTTAAGGGGGCCCTTGGCCTCCACCCGGACCACCCCCAGGCCCAGGTGGGTGATCCCTGGGTCTATCCCCAGGATGGTCATCCCCGGCTAATGCCCCCGCCTAGGGGGGTAGTCCCCATCCCCATACCGGATGAAGGCTGGGATCTCATAGTTGGTGGGGTCCAGGCCCAGGGGGTAGTCCAGGGGCCGGACGGTCCGGGGCACCACCCCGCCCTCCCCAAACCCCGCGGCGATGAGGACCACCCTAAGCTCCTCCCCGGCCCTTTCGTCGTAGGTCACCCCGTAGAGGATGTCCACCTCTTCTACTCCTGTGGCCTCCCGGATCCTCTCCACCACCTCCGTGGCCTCAAAGAGGGGGAGGTCTTCTGTCCCCACCACATTGACCAGGATCCGGCGGGCCCCTTCGATGGACCTTTCCAAGAGGGGGCTATGGATGGCGGTCTTGGCCGCTTCCTCAGCCCGTTTTTCCCCGCGACCTGCCCCGATGCCCATGAGGACCTGGCCGGCCCCTTCAAGGAGGGTCCGGACGTCTGCGAAGTCCACGTTGATGAGCCCTGGGAGGTTGATGATATCCGTAATGCCTTTAACCCCGTGGTAAAGCACCCGGTCCGCCACCAAAAAGGCCTCCTTGAGGCTCATCTTTTTGTCCACGGTGGAAAGGAGGCGGTCGTTTTGCACCACAAGGAGGGCGTCCACCTTTTCCTTAAGCCGCCTTATGCCTTCCTCGGCGGCCCTGAGACGCTTGGGGCCTTCAAAGCTGAAAGGCCGGGTGACCACGGCTACGGTAAGGGCCCCGAGCCTTTTGGCGATCTCCGCCACCACAGGGGCGCTTCCCGTCCCAGTCCCGCCCCCCATCCCCGCGGTGATGAAGACCATGTCCGCCCCCTCCAAGGCCTCGGCGATGAGGTCCTCGGATTCCAGGGCGGCCTTTTCCCCAATCTCAGGGTTGGCCCCAGCCCCCAGGCCCCGGGTGAGCCTCTCCCCCAGCTGGATCCGGGTGTCGGCCAGGGATTTGGCCAGGACCTGGGCGTCGGTGTTGGCGGCGATGAACTCCACCCCCATGAGGCCGGCTTCAATCATCCGGTTAATCGCGTTGTTCCCGGCTCCCCCGAGGCCGATGACCTTGATTTGAGCCCCTTCCATCCTTCCCTCCTAGAATAAGTTATTCAAAAATTCTTTAAGCTTAGCCCATAGATTCCCAGACCTCGCCTCGCTTGACCTTTTCTCCTCCTGCCCCCGGGGCCTCCTATGGGGCTTTGGGGCTTGGGTGGCCTCTGGGGCGTAAAGGGCCTGGAAGCGCACCAGACCCACCGCGGCGGCGTGGGCCGGGGAGGCCACCACATCCTGGAGGCCGGAAAGCCCCTGGGGCCGGCCTAGGCGTACGGGAAGGCCGTACTGGGCCCGGGCGAGCTCCACCAGCCCTTTGAGGCCGGCACTTCCTCCCGTGAGGACCACCCGGCTTACGCTGAGCTCTAGGGGGCCTTGGGCCTCATCCACGCTCTGCCGGGCCAGGTGGAGGATCTCCCGGAGCCTGGGCCGGATGATCCGGGCAAGCTCCGTGGCGGGAACCTCCCCTAAGACCCCGCCTTCTTGGTTGATCTCCAGGATGAGTTCGGGGTCGGCGAGCTCCGGTATGGCCGCCCCGTACTTTTTCTTGACCCGCTCCGCCTCCTCAGAGGGGATCTTGAGAAGCTGGGCGATATCCGAGGTAATATGCTCCCCCCCCAGGGGCAGGACCGCGGTGTGGGCCAGGCGGCCGTTCCGGAAGACGGCCACCCCCGTGGTCCCCATCCCGATATCCAGGAGGAGGAGGTTCATCCGTTCCTCCTCCGGGGTTAAGACCCCAAGGCCCGCGGCTAGGGGTAGGGCTACGAGGTTTTGAATCTCCAAGCCCGCCTCCTCCACCGCCCGCCTAAGGTTGGCGAGGGGCCCCCTTCCAGCGGCGATGAGATGGACCTCCACCTCGAGGCGCACCCCCGCCATCCCCACGGGGTCCCTAATCCCCTCCTGCCCGTCCACCTTAAATTCCAGAGGAAGGGCGTGGATGAGCTCCAGGCCCCCCTCCAGGGGGTAGGCCTTGGCCTGCTCAATGGCCCGCTCCACGTCCTCTTCCCGGATGTTCTGCCCTCGTCGGATGGCGGCTAGGCCTTGGCTGGTGAGGGCCTTGAGGTGGGGGCCGCCCACCCCCAGCACCACCCCTTCCACCTTGACCCCGGCTACCCGTTCGGCTTGGAAAACGCTTTGGCGGATGGCCTCCCGGGTTTTTTCCAGATCGACCACCACCCCCCGGCGGAGGCCCTGGGAGGGGACGGTGCCCTCGCCGATGATATCCAGGACGCCATCGGGGCCAACTTCCCCGATGACGGTGGTGACCTTGCTGGTGCCTACGTCCAGGCCGGCGATGATCATGGCCGTGCGCTCACCCCCCAAGAATATAAAGAAATCTGCCCCTTGCCCTCAGGTTTGCGCCCATAGCCTAAAAGAAGGCTGGCTTCCGGGGCAAAAAGCCGGACCTCCTCCCATTCTATGTAAAACCCCGCAGGGGTGTACCGGATGGCCTGGGCCCCGGGGAAGGCCCGGGCCAGGGTCAGGACCGTCTCCACGGGGATGGGACCCTCCCCTAAAACCCGGGGGCCCCGGGCCCAGGGGGCCCCTTGGGGCAGAAGGGTTCCATCCTCGGCCAGGGCGGAGCCATCCGCTAGGGGTAGGAAGGGGACCCTTTCCTCCACCCGGACCCGGATCCGGCCTGGGGCGGGTTTTTCCAGGTGCGCTTTCCGGACCCAGGGGTGGGCCCTTAGGGCCTTAAGCCGCCTTTCCCCTATGAAGAGCCACCCTTCCCCGGGCCTTAGCCCTGTGAGGGCCAGGACCTCGGCCTCTTTGAGGTGGCGAAGCCCCACCACCTCCACCTTTTCCACAGGGAAGAGGACCTGGGTCCCTAGGTAGAGGGTGGCGAGGAAAAGGGCTAAGAGGAAAAGGCGCATCTTCCCACCATCCTATACGAGCCAGTCAAAAGGGGGTGAAAAGCCCCTTTCAAGGCCAGACCTCCCATTCCAGCTCCAGGGGGAGTTCTTCTTGGATTCGGCGGACCAGGGCCAGGATGTCCTGGGCCCGGGCCTGGCCTAGGTTCACGATGAAGTTGGCGTGCTCATGGGAGACCATGGCGTCCCCCACCCTTAGGCCCTTGAAGCCGTGCTGGTCTATGAGTCGGCCCGCGGACTGGCCCGGGGGGTTTTTGAAGGCGCAGCCTGCACTTTTCCCTTTAGGCTGGTTCTTACGGGCCTGGTCCACCTCGGCCATGCGGCGGGCGATCTCCTCCTTGGGCCTCTCCTTTAGCTGGAGCCGGACCCGGGTCACGATCCCGCCCGGGGGAAGCCCGCTTTTCCGATACCCGAAGCCTAACTCTCCGGGGAGGTAGACCCTAAACCGCCCCTCGTGGAAGATCTCCACCGCCTCGAGAGCCTCGGCCATCTCCCCGAATCGGGTGCCGGCATTCATTTTTACTGCTCCTCCCACCTGGGCGGGGATGCCTAGGAGGCCTTCTAGCCCGGATAGCCCCGCCCGGTAGGCCTCCTGGACCAGAAGGGGCAAGGGGGTGGCCGCCCCCACCCAGCCCCGGAGGTCGTACTGGGTAAAGACCCCCGAAAGCCGGATCACCCGTTCCGGCACCCCCTCGTCCAGGACCAGGAGGTTGGAGCCGTTCCCCAAGACCCGGTAGGGGGCCTCCGTGGCCAGGGGGAGTTCCTCCCTGGCCTCCACGGTCCAAAGCTCCGCCGGTCCTCCCACCCTTAGGGTGGTGTAATCCTTAAGGAGAACCCGTCTAACCTCCATGGACCAACCTCTCCCCAAGCCGCCGTACATCCCCAGCCCCTAGGGTCAGCCACAGGTCGCCTGGGGCCAGGCTGGACCGGGCGTAGGCCAGGGCCTCTTCCTCGAGGAGGAAAAGGGCCTTCCCCCCCAGGGCCTCGGCGATCCTCTGGGCCGGGGCCAGGGGGTCCCCCTCCTCCCCGGCGGTGTAGACCGGGAGGACCACCACCTCGTCCGCCAGGTCCAAGGCCTCAGCGAAGGCCCGCCAGAGGGCCTGGGTGCGGTGGATCCTGTGAGGCTGGAAGAGGACCCGGACCCGGCGGCCCAAAAGCCTAGCCGCCTCCAGGGTGGCCCGGACCTCGGTGGGGTGGTGGGCGTAGTCGTCCACCACCAGGGCCCCCTTCACCTCCCCCAGGCGCTCAAACCGCCGCCCCACCCCCGGGAAGGCCTCGAGGCCCTCCAGGACCACCTCCTCCTTGACCCCAAAGGCCAAGGCGGCCAGGACCGCGGCCAGGGCGTTCCTCAGGTTGTGGGCCCCAGGGACCCGGAGCTGGATCTGGCCCAGGGGCCTTTCCTCCCAATAAAGCCGGAACCGGGCCCCTTCTGGCCTAAGCTCCACCCCTTGGGCGTAGACCTCCCCCCCGGGGCCGAAGCGCCTTTGGGCCAGGCCCTGGGCCAGGTCCAGGAGGAGGGGGTCGTCCGCGGGGAGGACCAGGGTTTTGGCCCCCTCCATGAAGCCCCGCATGGCCCGCTTTAAGGTCTCAAAGTCCCGGTGGTAGTTGGGGGCCAGGACCCCGGGGGGGGCGATGTGCTCAGGCTCCAGGTTGGTCACCACCCCCACCTCCACCCGGATCCCCTGGAAGAGGGGGTCGGACTCGTCCACCTCGGCAAGCCTGGGCCCCCGGCCGTACCGGGCGTTCCCCCCCAAAGGCCCAAGCTCCCCCCCAAGGAGGACCCAAGGGTCCAGCCCGGCCTTTAAGAGGATTAGGGCCAGCATCCCCGTGGTGGTGGTCTTGCCGTGGGTCCCCGTGACCCCTAAGGAGGGCTTTTGGGCTAGAAGCTGGGCCAGAAGCTCCATCCGCCGCACCACCCTTAGGCCCAGGGCCAGGGCCCTTTGGGCCTCGGGGTGGTCCAGGCCAATCGGGGTGGGGAGGAGGAGGGTCTCGGCCCCGGTGGCCTCGAGGTGGCCGGGGTCATGCCCCTGGAAGACCCTTACCCCCAGGGCCTGGGCCCGCCTGTCCGGGGCCAGGTCGCAGCCCGTAACCTCGAGGCCCTCGGCCAGGAGAAGCCGGGCCAGGGCGCTCATCCCTACCCCTTCTATGCCCATGATGTGCACCCTTTTCATAGAAATGCCTCCAACCAGTCTGCGATGCGGCCTGCGGCGCCTTCGGGGCTAAGGCTTTGCATGGCCCTTTGGTAGGGCTCTGGGTTTTCCAAAATCCCCAGGACGTCCCGCCCCAGGGTCTCGTAATCCCCAAGCCGTGCCCCCCCGGCCTGGGCGTAGGCCAGGGCGTTGGCCCGCTGCGCCCCCCCGTCTAACCTCGGGTCTAGGGGAAAGAGGATGGCGGGTAGGCCGTGGAAGGCGGCCTCGGCCAGGGTCCCGGCCCCGGCCCGGGCGATGAGGAGGTCGGCGGCGCTCATGGCTAAAGGGGTGTCCACAAACCCCTGGACCCGGTACTCCTCCGTCTCCAGCCCCCGGTAACGCTCGGCCCAGCGGGGCCCCACCTGGTGCAGCACAGGGAGCCCCAGGGGTTTAAGGAGGGGAGGGAGGCGCTCGTTGAGCTCTAAGCTACCTTGGCTTCCCCCCAGGACCAGGATGAGGGGCCGGTCCGTGGGGAAGCCCAGGGCCCGCTTAGCCTTGGGCTTAGGGTAGCGCACCTCCCGCACGGGGTAGCCCAGGACCCGGGCTTTGGACCGGAGCCTGGGGGGAAGCCCTAAGGGGACGGAAAGGGCGAGGCCTTGGGCCAGGGGGGCAAGGAGGCGGTTTGCCAGGCCCAGCTTGGCGTTCTGCTCGTGGAGGAGAAGGGGGATTCCCCGCCTGCCACCCACAAAGGCCCCGGGGAAGCCCGCATACCCCCCCGTGGAGAGGATGGCCTTAGGGGGGTTTTCCCGGAAGAGTCGGGTCGCCGCCCTTAGGCCCTGGAGGAGTTTGAGGGCCTCTTTGGGCCTAAGGGCCGAGCGGTCCAGTTTCCCCGCAGGGATGAGGGCGTAGGGAAGCCCGCTATTCGGGAGGACTTTTTCCTCGAGGCCCCCCATACTTCCCAGGTAGAAGACCTCATGCCCCCTTTGCCTTAAGGCCTCGGCCACGGCCAAAGCGGGGAAGAGATGCCCCCCCGTACCTCCGCCCGTGAGGAGGATCACCGGGCCACCTCCCGCCTAGGCTCTATCCGGGCCAGGCCCAAAAGAAGCCCTAAGGCCAGGCTCGAGACCAGAAGGGAACTCCCCCCAAAGGAAAGGAAGGGAAGGGGTATGCCGGTCACGGGGAGGACCCCCAGGGTGACCCCGATGTTCAGCCAGGCCTGGAGGGTGAGGTAAAGGGTGAGGCCCAAGGCTAGGACGCTATACCCCCCGGGTAGGTTCAGGGCGAGCCGGACCCCCCGGAGGAAGAGGAGGAGGTAGAGGAGGAAGACCATTCCCCCGCCCAGCCAGCCCGTGGCGAAGACCACGCTGGCGAAGATCATGTCGTTGTGGGCCTCGGGCAGGTGGGGCAAAACCCCTCCAGGCCCCTGACCGAAGGGCCCCCCTAGGAGCATGGCCTTTTTGGCCTGGAAGACCTGGTAGGCCTCCTCCCGGGGGTCGGCCTCCCCCCGGAGGTAGCCCAAGAACCCCTGGAACCTTTCGGATACGTACTGGAACCGGGTGAGGTAGATCCCGGAAAAAGGGGAGATGACAAGGAGGAGGAACGCCCCGATGGTAAAAAGCCTCCGCCAGGGCACCCCGGCCAGGACGAAAAGGGCCAGGGCCAGGAAGGCTAGGAAAAGAGCGGTGGCAAAATCGGGCTCAATCAAAACCAGGCCCACCATGAACCCGATGGCCGCCACCGGCCCGATGATGGGATGGTCCTGGCCTTTCCGCCCCAGGAAGGAGGCCAGGTAGACCACCAGGGTGAGCTTGGCGAGTTCCGAGGGTTGGAAGTCCAAAGGCCCGAGGTCCAGCCACCGCCTCACCCCCCCAGGCCCATCCCCCACCAGGAGGACCAGGACCAAAAGGCCCAGGGTGAAAAGGAGAAGGCCCCGGGCGAAGCGCAAAAGAAGCCCAGGAGGGAGAAGGGCCCCTAGGAGGAGGGCCAGGAGGGCCACCCCCACCCGGAGGAGATGGGCGTTTAGGAGTCCGGGTTCGGCCACCCCCACCCCGAGGAGGCCAAAGGCCATGAGGAGAAGCCCAATTAGGAAGAAGACGGGGTCCATGCCTCCCCTCCTAGGGCGAAGACCACCTCCCGGAAAGCCTCGGCCCTTTCCCGGTAGTCCCGGAACTGGTCAAAGCTGGTGGCCAGGGGGGCTAGGAGTATGCTTCCCCGGTCCAAGCGCTTCAAGGCCTCCTCCACCGCCCGCCTGAGGGCGGCCCGGCCATCCTTTTCCCCGATCTCCACCACCTCCACCCCGCCCCCCAGGGCCCGGGCCAGCCGGGGGCCGTCCCGGCCCACGGCCAGGATCACCCGGACCCGGTCCAGAAGGGGCTTTAGGGGTTCTAGCTCCGCTCCCTTGTCCACCCCGCCCAGGATCCAGGCGATGGGGGGCGGGGCGGCCTGGAGGGCGGCGGCCACCGAGGGGGTACGGGTGGCGATGGAGTCGTCGATGAAGACCACCTCCCCCTTCCGGGCGAAGACCTGGAAGCGGTGCTCCGGCTGGGGCAGGGTCTTGAGGCTTGCCTCCAGGGCCTTTTCGTCCAGGCTCCGCCCCAGGAGGTCCAGGTAGGCCCGGGTCGCCTGGAGGGCCGCCTCGAGGTTGGTTTCCTTGGGGGTGGCCCTGGGGTGGAAGGGGTAGGGGCGGGCGGGGGAGGCCTCGGCCGCCTCCTTGACCCTTGGGTCCAGGGCGTTATAGACCAGGGCGTCCTCGGGGGTGAGGTTCTTAAGGAGGTTGAGCTTGGCCCGGTGGTAGGCCTCGAGGCTTCCGTGCCGGTCCAGGTGGTCCGCCCCCAGGTTCAGGAGGACGGCCACCCGGGGGCGGAACCGGTCTACCCTTTCCAGCTGGAAGCTGGAAAGCTCCGCCACGGCCACCTCCGCCTGGTCCATGATCTCCACCAGGGGGGGGTCTATATTCCCCCCGGGGAGGGCCTTAAGCCCCTGGCCCTGGAGGAGGTGGGCTAGGAAGAGGGTGGTGCTCGTCTTCCCCGCTGTCCCCGTGACCCCCAGGATGGGGGTGGGGCTCAGGGCGTAGGCGAGCTCCGCCTCCCCGATAATCCGGCTTCCCCTGGCCCTTAGGGCCACCAGCCTCGGGTGGTCCAGGGGCACCCCGGGGGCAGCCACCACCTCCTCGTACGCTCCTTCCGCCCCCCAGTCCGGCTCAAACCCTAAGGCCAGGGCCTCCTCCACCTCCTCGGGCCGGGGCCGGTCGTCCGTAAACCGGGCGGGAAGCCCCCGCCGCTTTAGGAAGCGCAGGACCCCAAGCCCGCTTCGGCCAAGCCCGTAGACGAGCCTCATCCCCTCCCCCCTAGGCCAAAGGCCAGCCCCACGGCAAGGGCGGTGAGAATCCCCAGCCTAAAGACGATTTTGGCCTCCTCCCACCCCGAAAGCTCCAGGTGGTGGTGGAAGGGGCTCATCTTAAGAAGCCTCCTCCCGGTGCGCCGGAAATAGAGGACCTGGGCCACCACGGAGAGGACCTCGAGGACCGGTACCACAGCCGCCAAGGGGAGGAGCCAGAGCTTCCCCGTGAGGATGAAAAGCCCCGCCACCATGGCCCCCAGGGCCTGGCTCCCGGTATCCCCCATGAAGACCCGGGCCCTGGGGGCGTTGTGCCAGAGAAAGCCCAAGACCCCCCCCAGCAGGGCCTGGGCCAGGGGGTAGGGGTAGAAGGGGAGGAGGAGGATGGCCGTAATCGTAGCCAGGAGGCCATCCACCCCGTCCGTGAAATTAAAGGCGTTGGCCGCCCCCACCACGGCCAGGAGGATGAGGAGAACGTCCAGGATGGGCCAGGGGGTATAGGCCACCTGGCGCACCGCGTAAAGGGCAAAGACGAGGGCAAAGAGGAACTGGAAGAAAAGCTTTTCCCGGGCCCTAAGGGGCCGCTTGAGGCTTCCTGCGAGGTCGTCTAGAAGCCCAAGGAGGGCAAACCCCAGGCCTAAAAGCCAAAGCCCCCTAAGCTCATCCCCCCCTAGGGCCAGGTAGGCCAGAAACCCGGCCAGGAGGAAGGCCACCCCCCCCATGCTGGGGGTGCCCGCCTTGGCCAGGTGGGCCTTGGGGCCGTCCTGCCGAACCTTTTTCCCCAGCCCCAGGGCCTGCATTAGGGTGATCCAGATTCCGGTGAGGAGCCAAGCGAGGACCAGGGCTAAGGCCATGCCACCTCCTTGCACGAAACCACCTCCCCTCCCGGGGCCAGGAAGACCTGCTCCCCCCAGGCGGCCAGGGCCTGGGCCTTAAGCCCGGTGGCCTTGAGGCCATCCTCCTTCAGAAACCAGACCTCCCCCTTTAGGAGGAGGGCGGGGCCGCAAGGGGTGGAAGCGGCCCCCTTGGCGGAGGCGGGAAGGGCAAGCCAGCGGCCTTCGGGGTGAAGGTAGGCTTCCCGCCCCAAGGCCACCGCCCCCTCCCCCCAGGGGAGGACCCAGCGGAAGCTTCCCCTAGCCAGAACCTCCCTTTCCAGGTAAAGGGCCTCCCCGTCCACCCAGTAGAGGCCCTCGGGCCTTAAAAGGGCGTCCTGGGCCCGGTAGGGCCTCAGGCCTTGGGCCGTCCAGACCCCTTCCCCCAGGCCCACGGCTAGGCCTGGCTGGGCCCGGATAAACCTGGGGATCCCGGGCAGGGGGAGGCTTTCCGGGAAGCCTTCCCGGTGGACCAGGAGCTGGTAGGGATAGGCGGCGTAGAAACTCGTTTCGTCCGCGTCCACCATGAGGGGCGGGGTGGGAAGGACCAGGTTAAACCGGCCCTCCACCAGCCGGCCCCGGACAAACCCCCCGGGGTAGGGCAGAAGGGGGGGATCCACCCCCTCCAGGGGGGCGCAGGCGGCGAGGAGAAGGGTCAGGAGGAGGGGGCGCGGTCCCATAGCTCTAGAATTCGCTCCAGGGCCACCCCCCGGGAGGCCTTGAGGTAGACCAGGTCCCCTGGGGCCACCCGTGCCCTTAGCCAGGCGAGGGCCTCCTCGAGGCTTTCCGCCGCCTCCCCGCCTAGGGCGGCCTGCTTTCGGGCAAAAGGCCCCAGGTAAAGGGGCCTCAGGCCCAGCCGGGCCGCCTCCTCGGCCACCTCGAGGTGGAGCCTTTCCGCCTCCGGGCCCAGTTCCCGCATCTCCCCCAGGACGGCCCATTTCCGCCCAGGCTGGAGGGCAAGCCACCTTAGCCCCGCCCGGACCGAGAGGGGGTTGGCGTTGTAGGCGTCATTCAGGAAGACCACCCCTCCCCGCTCCACCCGCTCCATCCGGCCCGGGGGAAGGCGGAGGGCCCGTAGCCTCTCGGCCACGGCCTCCAGGTCCTCCCCCAGGACCTCGGCCACGGCCAAGGTGGCCAGGGCCCCGTAGGCCGGGCCCAGGCCCGGGTAGGGGACCTCTACCCCTAGGTCCCGGTACCAGAACCGGCTTCCCTTGGGGCCAAGCTCCAGGTCCTCTCCCCTAAACTGGCCTTCCTGGAAGCCGTAGATGGGGACCCCAGGAGGAAGGTAGGCCAGGGCGAGCTCGCTGGCCAGGGCCAGGGGGGCCTTTAGGAGCCTGAGCTCCTCGGCGATGGCCCTTTCCAGGCTCCCAAACCCCTCGAGGTGTTCCTCGCCCAAGGCCGTGAGTACGGCCAGGTCCGGCCCGCTTAAGGCCATAAGCTCCTCCATCTCCCCTATCCGGTCCACTCCAAGCTCCACCACCGCCCCCGGGGCCAGGGGGTCTAGGCCCAGGAAGAACCGGGCCAGGGGCGGGGCGGTGTTCTGGTTCCCTGGGGGGGCGGGCCAGGCCAGGCCCTGGGCCAGGGCCTCCTTGGTGGTGGTCTTGCCCGAACTCCCCCCCACGGCCACCACCCGGCCTGGGAAAAGCCCCCTTAGGGCCCGGCCGAGCCGGAGGAGGGCCAAAGGGGTGGAATCCACCTCCACATGGGCTTCTCCCGGTTCCTCGGCCAGGACCAGATGGGCCCCCCGGGCCCGGGCCTCGAGGATAAAGGCCTTTCCGTGGGTCCTCCGGCCAGGGAGGGTCACGAAGAGGCTTCCTGGGCTTACAGCCCGGCTATCCCAATGGAGGTCCAGGACCGGCCTCCCCCCGGGGTGGAGCCTCCCCCCTGTGGCCTCCGCCACCCAGGCCGGGGTCAGGACCCTCATGTGTGTAAGGTGTGTATAAGCCTCCACAACCTCACCGCTCCTTAGCATACGGGGGAATCCCCCAGTAGGCGAGAAGCCCCGCGGCCACCTCCCGGAAAATGGGGGCGGCCACCTGGCTGCCGTGGACTTCCCCCTTGGGGTGGTAGAGGCTCACCATCACCGTGGCCAGGGGTTTGTCCCCGGGGACAAACCCCGCAAACCAGGCGGTGTAGACCTCCTGGGAGTAGCGGCCGTTTACCACCACCTGGGCCGTCCCGGTTTTTCCGGCCAGGGGGTAGCCTCTGAGGCCTGCCCGGGGGGCCAGGCCCCGGGTAAGGGCCAGGCGGACCTGCTCGGCCGTGGCCTCGGAGAAAACCCTTTGGCCTTCCCTCTCCTCCCCGGTAAAAAGGAGGGGCGGGCGGTAGACCCCGTCCACCAGGGCCCCATAGGCCGCGGCCAGGTGCAAGGGGGTGACGAGGAAGCCCTGGCCGAAGCTATGGTTGGCGTACCCCACCTGGCTCCAGGTCCTGGGGGGGGTTACCTTGGGGGAGGCGGTCCGGACCCCGGGGATGGGCTCGAGGTCGGTAAGGTGAAGTTCCTGCATGTACTGAAAGAAGCGCTCCTTGGGTAACCTTTCGATCAGTAGGCTTATACCCACGTTGGAGGAGTAGTGCAGGATTTCCTCCAAGCTCAGCACCGGGGGGTGGGGGATAACATCCCGGATAACCCAGCCGTCCACCTGGCGGCGCATGGGGGTCTCTACCCGGGTGGCGAGGCTGGCCAGGCCCTCCTCTAGGAGCATGGCCGCGGAGAGGGCCTTCATGGTGGAGCCGGGTTCCAAGGGGACCAGGAAGGCGTGGTTCCGCCAGCGGATGTCCCGGCTTGGGTCTTGCCGGGGCCGGTTAGGGTCAAAGGGAGGGCCATTGGCCACGGCCAGAAGGCGGCCGTCCCGGGCCAGGACCACCACGCTTCCGAACTCGGCCCGGCTCCTATCTAGGCCTGCCCAAAGGGCCCTTTCCGCTAGGGCCTGGACCCAAGGGTCCAGGGTCAGGGTGAAGTTCTGCCCCTGGGCTAAGGCCCGGTCCAAATCCCCTTCCAGCCCTTCCAGGCCCCGGCCGGTAGCCCGTTCGCCGAAGCCTAAGAGCTGGCTGGCGCTGGGGCTTAAGGGGTAGTACCGCCCGGAGGGGAGGTCCAGGGCCAGGGGGGTCCCGTCCTGGGCGTAGAGCCCCCCCCGGGCCGGGGCGGGGGGGGGGGGGGGCGGGGCGGGCCTGGGCGGATTTTGCCGGAGACTTAGGAGGCCAAGCCCCAGGAGGGTGAGGTAGAGGAAAAGCCCTAGGAAGAGCCAGTGCCCCCGGGGGAGGCTTTGGGTCATGGCCACCTCCCTTGGCTCATGGGGATGAACCCCTTTTGCTCAGCCCATTCCAGGAGGCTTAAAGGTTTAGCCCTCTCCCACCTGGCCTTGAGAAGGGTCTCTTCCTCCAGCTTTAGGGCCTGGAGCCGGGCCTCGAGGCCCCTTATGGCCTGGCGCTCCACCTGGTTTTGGTGCCCTAAGGCAAAGAGGAGGAGGAGAAGCCCAAGGTAGGCCAGGCCGAGCCGCCAGACCGGGCTCATAGGGCCTCCTTTTCCGCGGCCCGAAGCTTGGCGCTCCGGGCCCTGGGATTTTGCCGCACCTCCTCAGGGCTTGGGGTAATGGGTTTTTTGGTTAGAACCTTTAAACCGCTTTCCTTCATAAAATGCTTCACAATACGGTCCTCCAAGGAATGGAAGGTAATCACCACCAGCCTTCCCCCCGGGGCCAGGACCCGGGCCGCCTGGTGGAGGAAGTCCTGAAGGGCGCCGAGCTCGTCGTTTACATAAATCCTTAGGGCCTGGAAGGTCTTGCGCGCGGGGTGGCCAGCCTGGCGGTACCCTACGGCCCGCCGGACGATTTCCGCAAGCTCTAAGGTGGTCCGGATGGGAGCCTTTTTGCGGGCTTCCACGATGGCCCGGGCGATTTTAGGAGCGGCCCTTTCCTCCCCGTAGGCCCAGAGAATCCGCCTGAGCTCCGCCTCGGGGAGGCGGTTCACCGCCTCGTAGGCCGTGGGGCCTTCCCGGCCCATGCGCATGTCTAGGGGGCCTTCCCGGGCGTAGCTGAAGCCCCGGCTTGGGTCATCTAGGTGGAAGCTGGAGACCCCCAGGTCAGCCAGGATGCCGTTCACCTGGTCCGCGCCCAGGCCCCTTAAGACCTCTTCCAGGTGGCGGAAATTGGCCTCCACTACGGTCAGGTTGGGAAGCCCTAGGCTTTGGGCCCGCCGGATGGCCTCCGGGTCCTGATCCAGGCCGATGACCCGCCCCCCCCGTTCCAGAATCCCCCGGGTATGCCCGGCCCCGCCCAGGGTGGCGTCCACATACACCCCCCCTGGCCGGACCCCAAGGAGGTCCAGAGCCTCCTGGTAGAGCACGGGGATGTGGCTTAAGGTTTCCATCAGCCCACCAGTCCTTTCAGGGCCTCAGGGGCGGGGGGATTCTGGAGGAGGGCCTCAATGGCCTTCCACCAGCGCTCCAGGCTCCAGATCTCCAGCCGGCCTGGAGCCCCGGCGATGACCACATCCTCCCCCTCCTTGAGCCCAGCGAACTGCCTTAAGGGCGGGGGGATGAGGACCCGGGAGGCGTTGTCCATCCGGGTCTTGTGGGCCCCGGAGTAGAAGAAGCGCACAAAGGCCCGGGCCTCGGCGTCGGTAAGAGGGAGATGGGCCAGCTCCTCCTCAATCTTCCGCCAGCGGTCCGAGGGAAAGACGTAAAGGCACCCCTCCATCCCGCGGGTGAGGACCAGGCCGTCCTCGAGGAAGTCCCTAAAAGGCGCAGGGATGACCACCCGCCCCTTATCGTCCAAGCTGTACTGGAACTCCCCGAAGGGCATCTCCCACCTTCTCCCACTTCCGAATCCTGGGTCTCAACCCTTGGCTCCAACTAACGCCCCAATCAAGCCCCCGACCTTGGCAGGGAGTATACCACTTCCTTCCACAATTTTCCACCCTCTCCCACTATAGTCCCACTAAGCTACCACCCCTAGGCCCTATCCCTTTGTGGTAAACTTGGCCTCGAGTGCTGGCCCTAAGCTGGCAGGGGATTTTGAAAACGGGTCCTTGGGATGACCTTCCGAAGCTTGAGGTTCCTTTTTTGCGATAGCTAAGGCTTAGGAGGGGGTGGGAAGCGATTTTTGCGATGGGAGGATGTGTAGTCCCCACGCACGTGGGGATGGACCGGCGGTTTCGCCGCGGCTCCCTGTCCGGAAAAGGTAGTCCCCACGTACGTGGGGATGGACTGGGGGCCTGCCGTGACCCTAGCATGGTACTTGCGTGCGGATAAGAGGCCAAAAGGGGCCCCTTTTGGGGCCCCTTCCAGGACAGGGCGTAAGCCGGGTTCTGTTTTCCGCGGTCATCTCTCTGGGACCGGTGTCGCCACCGGCCTCAAGCGGCCCATCCCAGGGGTTCTAGCGGGCCGGGCAAGCCCTTCCCCTCTACTGGGCCTTGCACCGGGTGGGGTTTACCGTGCCGCCCCTGTTTCCAGGGAGCGCGGTGGGCTCTTACCCCACCGTTTCACCCTTGCCCGCACCAGGAATTTTACCCCTGGCCGCTGGCGGTCTTTTCTCTGTGGCACTTTCCGTCGGGTTACCCCGCCCAGCCGTTAGCTGGCACCCTGCCCTATGGTGCCCGGACTTTCCTCACCCGAGGGGAAAGGTCCCCTCGAGCGCGACCGCGCCCCTGCCCTGGGGCGTTTTTTATTGTACCATAGGCCGGAACTGAAGGAAAAGGTAGAGGAGGGGTAGCTCGGGTAGGACCATTAGGAGGGTCAGGGGGTCCAGGGGGGCCGGGGCCAGGAGGGCGGGGCCTAAGGGGGTAGAGAAGGGAAGGGGGAGGGTCCGGGTTAGGAGGAAGGCCAGGAGCAGAATCCCCGAAAGCCCCATCCCAATCCGCCAGACCAGGGCTTCAAACCGGGGGGGATTTCCCCCCTGGTACATAAACCAAAAGATCATCAAGCCCAGGGCATAGGTGATTTTCAGGGAAAGAAGCAAGAGGAAAAACCTACCGTAGAAGAAGTACTCGCTCACCAGGCCGTACCGCACCGCCTCGGCCTCGGAGACCAGAAGGGCTGAGCCGCAAAGCCCCTCCCCCAGGGTTTCGCTGGACCCCAGGCCCAGGAACTGCAGGAAGAAGGGCAGGACCTCGAGGCCCGCCACCCAGGGCAGCCGGGGATGAGTGAGAAAGCCCATGGGTAGAGTCTATCCCGGGAAGGGCCCCCTAGGGGGCCCTTCCCGGGCTGTAAAAGGTCTACCAGACCTTAGGCGGGGTGGGCACCAGGTTCAGGTTGCTGAAAAGCTGGATCAGGGTGGGGCCGTAGGCCAGGAGGACCAGGATGACCGCCACCGCGAACCAGAACCCAATCCGGTCCATGGCCTGGACGCTTTGCCCATCCCCGTTGGAGAGAACCTCGGTGAAGGGGACCTCGGCCTCGGCCAGGGCCACCTCCCGCCGGCCCTGGAGGAGAACGGAGAAAAGCCCGTAGATGAAGAGGAGTAGGGCCACCAGGAGGATAATCCCCGCTAGGGCGTTGAAGACCATGGGCACCCCCGTATGGGCGTAGGCCTCGGGCACCTGGCTGATGTAGGTCCGCCGGGGCACGCCCAGAAGCCCCTGCCAGTGGAGGCCCAGGGCCATGACCATCATCCCGGTGAACCAAAGCCAGACCACAGCCAGACCCAGCCGCCTTTGGCCGTCCGAGATGGGCTTGCCCGTGAGGTTGGGCAGGAGCCAGTAGAGGCTCCCCATGGCCGTAAGGGTGACTAGGCTTGCCACCTGGAGGTGGAAGTGGCCGGGCACCCAGGCGCTGTTGTGCACCACGTAGTCCAGGGTGTAGCTGGCGTTCACAATACCCCCGGCCCCGCCCGGGATGAAGCCCAAAAGGCCTAGGACCGGGGCCACAAAGGCCGGGTTATCCCAGGGCAGGGCCCGGATCCAGCCCAAAAGGCCCTTTCCGCCCCGCAGCCTTCCCCCAAGCTCCAGGCTGGCCGCCAGGGTAAAGGCGGTGATCAGGCTGGGCACGGCCACGAATAGGGTGAGGATGGAGTGGATCATCTTCCAGGTGGGGTCGATCCCCGGGTCGGCGAACTGGTGGTGGAAGCCCACGGGCACGGAGAGGAGGAGGAAGAGGAGGAAGACCAGCCGGGCGATGGGGTCAGAGATGAGCTTTCCCCCAGCCTGGCGCGGGAGGATGAGGTAGAGGATGGCGTAAGCGGGCAGGAGCCAGAAGTAAACGATGGGGTGGCCCGTCCACCAGAAAAGGGTCCGGCTGATCAGAGGGTCTACCCCCTTAAGTAGACCTAAAGACCAGGGGATGAGGAAGAGGACAGCCTCGAGGACCAGGCCTATGGAGGCCAGGAACCACATGAGCCAGAAGGTCACCCCCATGTAGGTGGCCAGGGGGGTCACCTGGCCGGGATGGGTCTTCCGCCAGCGCCGCCACATATCCAGGACCAGGTAGGCGCTCACCCAGGTGGAGAGGACGAAGATGCTGGCCCCCACATAGAAGGCCCAGTGGCCCTGGAGGGGCGGGTAGAAGGTATAGAGGACCGAGGCCTGGTTAGCCAGGAGGGGAAGGGCGGCGATGACAAGCCCAATAAAGGCCATCCACCAGGCCACCCAGCCCAGGGTCATATTGGGCTGGATCCCATAGGCCCTGAGCTCCCGGGCCGGGAGGTAGAACATCACCGCCTGGGCAAAAAGCTGGGTGAAGACGATGGCGTTCAGGACCCCGTGGAGGGTCAGGCCCTGGTAATAGGTTTGGACAAAGGGCAGGAGGCGCTTAAGCAGGGGATAGGCGTCTATATTGGCGTAATTCAGGGCCTGGAAGGGGCCAAGGAGGCTTCCAATGATGAGCGCAATAAACCCCAGGACCAGGAAGTAGAGGGTGAGCTTTTTCTCGGGATGGGCCGCGTAGACCTGATGCATGGAGAGGTTCTGCACCGCCATACTCTCACTCCTTCACCACGACCTTCCCAAACATGTTCTGGTGGCCGAGGCCGCAGTACTGGTTGCAGATAATCCGGTACTCCCCGGGCTTTTTAAAGGTGTACCGCACCGTGGTGACCTCTCCTGGGAGGACCTCCACGTTCACGGTCGTCCCCTCGATGTGAAAACCGTGGAGAACGTCCGGGCTGGTGGCCTTAAAGACGATCTCCGCCCCCACAGGCACCTCGATGGGGTTGGGTTGGTAGCCGAAGGCATAAGCCAGGACATAGACGGTGTACTGGTTGGGCCCGGTCTGGACCACGGCCTGGGCCGGGTCAGCCCAGGGGCCTTCGGTCCGCACCTTGGTGGGGTCCACCCGCTCCAGGCGGCCTGCGGGGATGGCCCCGGCGGTGTGGGTGGCCAGGGTATAGCCGATTATGGCGATAAAGACCAGGACCATGACCAGGGCGAAGGCCATCCAGCCCCGCTCGTAGGCCAGGAGGACCTTATGGAGCCTGTGCTCGTTCATACCTTACCCCCTTGCGAAAAACACGGCCAGGACGCCAAACCAGAAGACCAGGATGGTGACGGTAAGGACGACGATAACCCCTAAAGCGCCGATGGGCTTTTCCTCCATACCCTTACCTCCCTTCCCACGGCCAAAGCCGTGACGCATTTTTAGGTTAGACCAAGGCTGTAGGTTTAGCGAAGTACATTTGTCCCTTCCACTTGGAAAGTAGGGGCTCCATCCTCCGGATGGGGGGTGGGGGTATAAAGACCCCATCCGGACCCGCCCGGATGGGGTGGGGCCGGAGCCTGGGGTTAGCCTGCGCTGGCCACCTTTTCTAGGACCATTCGGCTTACAGCCTTGAGGGTTTCAAAAACCCCCTTACCCTCTGTGGCCACAGCCTCGTAAACGGGGAACTGCCCTTCTGGGTCCACCACAGCCCGGACCATATCCACGGGTAAGGCGTCGGGCAGGTCCCGCTTATTTACCTGGACCACTAAAGGGATATCCGTGACCTTGAGGCCGTATTCCGCGAGGTTTTCCCGGAGGTTCCGCATGCTCTCGGCGTTGGCCCGGAGGCGGTTCGGGGCAGAGTCGGCCACGAAGACGATGCCGTCCACCCCCCTCAGGATGAGCTTCCGGCTGGCGTTGTAAAAGACCTGCCCCGGTACGGTGTAAAGGTGAAACCGGGTCTTGAACCCCTTGACCTCTCCCAGATCCAGGGGGAGGAAGTCGAAGAAAAGGGTCCTTTCGTCCTCCGTGGCTAGGGAGACCATCTCCCCTTTGCGCCCCTCGGGGACCTGGTTGTAAATCCACTTGAGGTTGGTGGTCTTCCCGGAGAGGCCGGGGCCGTAGTAGACGATTTTGAAGTTGATTTCCCGGTTGGCGAAGTTGATGGTGCTCATGCTAGTTGCCTAGGAGTTGGTCCAGCAGGGCCTGGGCCTCTTGTTTGTATTCCGTGGTGATGGGGAGGGGGGCTGGGTTGGCGGCCTGGGCCTCGAGGAGCTGGCCCAGGGCCTGGGCCGTCCGCTTCCCATAGAGCTTGACCCGGCCTAGGGGAGCGGACTCGTCAAAGATGAGGAGGAGGAGGGCCCAGGCCCCGGCCTCGTCCATGTAAAGCCCCATCCTCTCCCCCTGGTGCAGGATCTCCTGGAAGCGCTCCTCCCCCAGAAGCTGGGCCAGGGCCTGGGTGGCCGCGGCCTGGCTCGCGGCCAGGGTGGCCAGGGTGTCCAGAGGCGGGGGCTTGGGGGCCCAAAGGGCCTCCCTGTGGGCCAGGACAAAACCTTTGCGGTCCACCAAGAGGGCATACCGGGCCCCGGTTTCCTTGAGGGCCTCCTCCAGGAGGCCTTCCGCCTTTTCAAAGGCCTCCCCATAGAGGACAAGGCTCGGCTCCACCATAGTATGCTTAGTTTAGCATGGAGGCTTTTCTGGAGGAGGGGAAGGCCCTTCTGGCCCGGCTCATCGCCCTGCCCACGGTGAGCGCGGAAGGCCGGGCCTTGGAAGAGGGGGCGGGCCTGGTGGCCGAGGTGCTGGAGGGGCTAGGCCTTAAGGCCGAGCTCCGCTTTGGGTATGGCCCCCCGGTGGTCCTGGCCCAGGGTGGGGAGGGGGAGAAGGCCCTCCTTTTTTACAATCACTACGATGTCCAGCCCCCGGACCCCTTGGAGCTTTGGACCATCCCCCCTTTTGCCCTTACAGAGCGGGCAGGGGCCTGGTACGGCCGCGGGGCCCACGACGACAAAGGGGAGTTGGTGGCCCGGATCCTAGCCCTCAAGCTCTTCCAGGAAAAACACGGTTTCCTGCCCCGGATCCTTTTCGTGGTGGAGGGGGAGGAGGAGGTGGGAAGCCCCCACCTCGAGGCCTTCGTCCGGGACCACCAGGAAAGCCTAAAGGCCCAAGCCATCCTCTGGGAGGCGGGTGGGGTGGACGCCCGGGGCCGGCCCTATCTTTACGCCGGCCTTAAGGGCATTCTGGCCTTAGAGCTTAGGGTCAAGACCGCGGGGGTGGACCTCCACTCCTCCTATGGGGCGGTGGTGGAAAACCCCATCTACCGCTTGAGCAAGGCCCTGGCCTCCTTAAGGGACGAAGAGGGCCGGGTGACCATCCCCGGGTTTTACGACCGGGTCCGCCCCCTTACCCCCCTGGAGCGGGAGGTTCTGGAGGCCATCCCCGACGAATCCGAGGCCTTAAAGGCCACCTTTGGCGTGGCCCAGTTCCTGCCTGGGGACTTTAACGAAAGGCTTTACGCCGAGCCCTGCGTGAACTTTAACGGCTTCCACTCGGGCTACGGGGGGCCTGGCTCCAAGACGGTTCTGCCCGCCGAGGCCAGGGCCAAGCTGGATTTCCGCCTGGTCCCAGACCAGGACCCAGAGGAAATCCCCTCCCTCCTCCAGGCCCACCTCGAGGCCCAGGGCTTCCGGGACATCGAGGTGGTGGTCCTTGAGAAGGGGGAAAGGCCCGCCCGTTCCGACCTGACCCATCCCTTCATCTCTCTAGCCCAGCGCGCCCTGGAGGAGGCCTTTGACCAGAAGCCTGTCCTTTACCCCAATATGGCGGGCTCTGGCCCTATGCACCCCTTCATCCACTACCTAAAGGCCCCGGCCGTGGGCCTGGGGGTGGGCTACCCCGGGAGCCGGGTCCACGCCCCGGATGAGCACATCCGGGTAGAGGATTTCCGCCGCGGTATCCTGGCCATCCTGAGGCTTTTGGAGCTTTACTTCCTAGGGGCCTAGCCGCCTTGAAGAACCCCCGCCCAGGGCGTATCATCCATGGGGTATGCTCCTCCCTTTTGGTGAACGGGATACGCCCTACGAGGAGGCCCGGGTGGTGGTCCTCCCGGTGCCCTATGACCTTTCCCTCTCCTTTCTTCCAGGGGCCCGCAAGGGCCCTGAGGCCATCCTCCTGGCTAGCCGGGAGCTTGAGCCTTTTCTGCTAGAGCTAGGGGTGGCCCCCGAGGAGGTGGGGATTCACGCGGCCCCACCCGTCCCCTGGGTGGCGGGGAGCGCCGAGGCCAGCCACGCCCTCATCCGGGAGGAGGCCCTAAGGCACCTTAGGGCCGGGAAGTTCCTGGTGGCCTTGGGGGGGGACCATTCCATCACCCACCCCCTGGTCCAGGCCCACCTCGAGGCCCTAGGCCCCTTTTCCATCCTCCATATAGACGCCCACGCCGACCTCTACCCCGAGTGGCAGGGCTCGGTCTATTCCCATGCCTCCCCTTTTTACCGCCTCCTTATGGAGGGCTTCCCCCTGGTTCAGGTGGGAATCCGGGCCGTGGACCAGGAGGGCCTGGCCCTGGCCCGGTCCCGGGGGGTGGCCCTTTTCCCGGCCCACCGAATCCACCGGGAAGGCCTGCCCCTGGGGGAGATCCTGGAAGCCCTGGGGCCTAGGGTCTATATCAGCTTTGACTTCGACGCCCTAGACCCAAGCCTCATGCCCAGCGTGGGGACCCCTCTCCCTGGGGGGCTTACCTACCGCCAGGCCGTGGACCTTTTGGAGGCGGTCTTCCGGGCCAAGGAGGTGGTGGGGATGGACTTTGTGGAGCTTTCCCCCAATGGCCAGTTCCACGCGGAGATGACCGCGGCCCAGCTGGTTTACCACGCCATTGGGCTTAAGGGGCTCCAGGCGGGCTGGGTTGATGGTGGAGATTTTGTACACAAGCCTATTTAATCGTGAAAATTATCGCTTATCTAGTCCACACTCCCCCGTCCCCTTTCCCCCTAGACTAGGGGGATGAGGCCTTGGACCTGGCTTGCGGTCCTCCTCCTGGCCCTGGCCTGGGGGCAGACCATCCCTGAGCTCAGGAACCGGGTCTACGGGGAAGGGGGGTTCCGCTGGGAAGGGGAGGTGAGTGGAGGCCCTGGTTTCCGGCGGTATATCTTTTCCTACCTTTCTGATGGGCTTCGGGTTTATGGTTTCGCTAACCTGCCCCAGGGGCCCGGCCCCCGCCCGGTGGTCCTGGTCCTCCACGGCTATGTGGAGCCCAGCCGCTACCGGACCCTGGCCTACACCGCCCCTTACGCCGACCACCTGGCCCGGCTGGGCTACCTGGTCCTCCACCCCAATTACCGGGGCCACCCCCCCTCGGAAGGGCAACCCGCCCAGGGGTTCCGGCACCCTTACGCCGTGGACGTCCTCCACCTTCTAGCTGAGGTGCGCAAAGGCGCCATCCCCCAGGCTGACCCTCAGAGGATCGCCCTCTTCGGCCACTCCATGGGGGGCGGGGTGGCCCAGATCGTGGCCACGGTGGACCGGGGCCTTAAGGGGGTGGTCCTCTACGGGAGCATGAGCGGGGATGAGACCTTAAACCTGCGCCGGATCCAGGCCTGGTCGGGGGGCAGGAGGGGGCAGGAACTGGACCGCCTCCCTCCGGAAATCCTAGCCCTCTACTCCCCGTGGACCTTTCTTAAGGATGTCTCCGCTCCCTTTAGCGTTCACCACGGCCTTAGGGATACGCAGGTTCCCCCGGAATGGTCCTGGGAGCTCTGCCGCCGGCTCAAGGCTTTGGGCAAAGCGGTGGAGTGCTTTAGTTACCCCGGTGGGCACCTTTTCCGGGGCCAGGTGGAGGGGGTCTTTTTGGAGCGGGTGGAGGCCTTCCTGGGCCGGGTCCTGAGGTAGCCTAGAAGGGGTGGAGGCTTTTCTTGCCCTTTGGGACCGTCTTTTTCTGGCCCTGGCCTTTGGGTTTGGGGCCCTTGGGGCCCTGGCCCGGCTGATGGGGGTATCTAGGGTCTGGCCCTTCTGGGGTTTGGCTGGGGTCTTCCTCCTCCTAGGCCTTTATGGGGCCTTAAAATAGCCCCCGTGGCCAAGCGCGTGGTCTCGGTCTCCTTAGGCTCCAGCCGCCGGAACGCCCAGGCGGAGGTGGAGGTCCTAGGGGAGCGGATTCTTCTAGAGAGGCGGGGAACGGATGGGAATTTGGAGGCCGCGGTTCGCCTCATCCGGGACCTGGACGGGGAGGTGGACGCCATCGGCCTAGGGGGGATTGACCTCTACCTCTGGGCTGGGGGAAGGCGGTACACCATCCGGGACGCCCTTAGGCTCAAGGCCGCGGCCCAAAAGACCCCGGTGGTGGACGGAAGCGGCCTCAAGCATACCCTGGAAAGGCGGGCGGTGGAGGCCCTTTATGGCCTCGTTGACTGGCCTAGGACCCGGGTCCTCCTCCCCTCGGCGGTGGACCGGTTCGGCCTGGCCGAGGCCTTAGACCGGGCGGGGGCGAAGGTGTTGTACGGGGACTTTATCTTCGCCCTGGGCCTCCCCATCCCTCTATATAGCCTTTCCTTCCTGCAGAAGCTGGCCTGGCTCCTCCTGCCCATCTTTACCCAGCTCCCTTTTAGACTCCTCTACCCCACGGGGGCTTCCCAGGAGGAGGCCCGGCCCGACTGGCGGGGCCGGTACTACCTCTGGGCCGACCTGATTGCCGGGGACTGGCATTACATCAGGCGGTATATGCCGCCGAGGCTTCCGGGCCGGACCGTTCTCACCAACACCACCACAGAGGAGGACCTGGCCTTCCTAAGGCAAAGGGGGGTAGCTCGCCTCATCACCACCACCCCGAGGCTAGAGGGGCGTAGTTTCGGCACCAACGTGATGGAGGCCATGCTCGTGGCCCTGGCGGGCCGGGAGCTTTCCCCAGAGGAGCTTCTCCGGTATATTGACCTCCTAGGGCTTAAGCCCCAGGTGGTGGAGCTATAGGCCTGGGCCAAGGCCCAGGTGTTCTCTGAGGAGGTGCCATGATCAGCGTGACCGATCTTAGGCCTGGAACCAAGGTCAGGATGGAGGGTGGGCTTTACGAGTGCATAGAATACCAGCACCAAAAGCTGGGCCGGGGTGGGGCCAAGGTGGTGGCCAAGTTCAAGAACCTCGAGACCGGGGCCACCATAGAGCGGACCTTTAATTCCGGGGAAAAGCTGGAGGACATCTACGTGGAGACCCGGGAGCTCCAGTACCTCTACCCCGAGGGGGAGGAGCTGGTCTTCATGGACCTGGAGACCTTTGAGCAGTTCCACCTACCCCGGGAACGGGTGGAGGCGGCCCGGTTCCTCAAGGAGGGCATGACCGTCCTAGGGGATATGTACGAGGGCCGGCCGCTTAAGATCACCCCACCTACGGTGGTGGAGCTCAAGGTGGTGGATACCCCTCCGGGGGTCAGGGGGGATACCGTCTCCGGGGGGTCCAAGCCCGCCACCCTGGAGACGGGGGCGGTGGTCCAGGTGCCCTTGTTTATAGAGCCCGGCGAGACCATTAAGGTGGACACCCGGACCGGGGAGTACGTGGGCCGGGCTTAAGGGAGGGGATATGACGCCTAAGGAACTCAGACAAATCCTGCAGGCTTTGGTGGAGCATGGGGTAAGTGAGCTTAGCCTCGAGACCCCCGATTACAAGCTCACCGTCCGCCGGGGTGGGGGAGGGGAGGCCCAGCCGGTTCTGGCCCCTGTGGCCCAAACGCCCCTCCAGCCCCTGCCCCCGGCCCCACCCCTTCCGGCCCAGCCGGCTCCCGCCCCTGCCCCGGCAGAAGCCCCCAAGGAGGCCCCCATGGGGGATGACTGCGCGGGATGCGTGGAGGTCCGGGCCCCCATCGTGGGGACCTTCTACCGGGCCCCCGCCCCCGACGCCCCGCCTTTTGTGAAGGAAGGGGACCGGGTGGAAAAGGGCCAGGTCCTCTGCATCATTGAGGCCATGAAGCTCATGAACGAGATCGAGTCCGAGGTCTCAGGGGTTGTGCGCAAAATCCTGGTCCAAAACGGGGAGCCCGTGGAGTACGGCCAGCCCCTTTTCCTTATCCAGCCCCTATGAAGAAGGTCCTCATCGCCAACCGGGGGGAGATTGCCCTAAGGATCTTAAGGGCGGCCCGGGAGCTTGGGATTAAGACTGTGGTGGCCCATTCCACCGCGGATGAAAAGAGCCTCCCCGTCCTCCTGGCGGACGAGGCCATCTGCATCGGTCCACCCCCCTCAGGACAGAGCTACCTGAATATCCCCAATCTCCTCTCCGCGGCCATTGTGACCGGGGCGGACGCCATCCACCCTGGGTACGGCTTCCTGGCGGAGAACGCCACCTTCGCGGAGATGTGCCGGGACCACGGCATCACCTTTATCGGCCCCACCCCGGAGAATATGCGGGCCCTAGGGGATAAGGCCACAGCCCGAAAAGTCGCCCGGGAGGCGGGGGTGCCCACGGTCCCGGGGACGGACGAACTGGAAAGCGTGGACCAGGCCAAGGAGGCGGCCCGGGCCATGGGCTACCCCGTCATCCTCAAGGCCTCCGCCGGGGGCGGGGGCCGGGGGATGCGGGTGGTCCAAACGGAGGAGGAGCTGGAAAGGGCCATCCTCCAGGCCCAGGAGGAGGCCCGGGCCGCCTTCGGCAACCCCACGCTTTATCTAGAGAAGTACATCGAGGAGCCCAAGCACATCGAGGTCCAGGTCCTGGGGGATGGGGAACGGGTGGTCCACCTGTGGGAGAGGGACTGTTCCATCCAGCGCCGCCACCAGAAGCTCCTGGAGGAGGCCCCAAGCCTCCTACCCGAGGAGGTGCGGCGCGCCATCGCCGAGGCCGCGGTCCGGCTGGCCCAGCACGTGGGGTATGTCTCCGCGGGGACCCTAGAGTTTTTGGTGGACAAGGAAGGCCATTTCTACTTCATCGAGATGAACACCCGCATCCAGGTGGAGCACCCCGTAACCGAGATGATCACGGGGATTGACCTGGTCCAGGCCCAGTTTAGAATTGCCATGGGGGAGAAACTCTGGCTCCGCCAAGAGGACATAAAGGTCCGAGGCCACGCCCTTGAGGTCCGGATTAACGCCGAGGACCCCGATAAGGGCTTCCGCCCCTCCATCGGCAAGGTGGAGACCCTGCTTCTTCCTGGGGGGCCGGGGGTGCGGGTGGACACCCACCTCTACCCCGGGTACACCATCCCCCCCCATTACGACAGCCTCATCGCCAAGATCATCGCCTGGGCCCCCACCCGGGAGGAGGCCATCCGCCGGATGGAAAGGGCCTTATCCGAGACGGTGATTGAGGGGCCGGGCCTTAAGACCACCATCCCCTTCCATCAGAAGGTCCTTAAGAACGCCTTCTTCCGCCGGGGGGCGGTTTACACCAACTTCGTGGCCCGCAGGATGGGGGAGTAGACTGGAGGGGATGGTGGAGTACGAGATCACCGACCAGGCCCTCGAGGCCATCGTGGCCCGGGCGGTCCAGGGGGTTAAGGGGGTCCGGATCCTGGAGACCCTGCCCCGGGGGCTGGCCGAGGTCTTCCGCCGCGCCCGGCCCATCCGGGTGGAGAGGACCCCCGAGGGGCTTTCCGTGGAGGTCTACCTGGCGGTGGAGTACGGCCAGCCCATTCCCCGCCTGGCCCAGGCCCTAAGGGAGGAGGTAGCCCAGGCCTTGCACCTCTTTACGGGGGAGCGGGTAAAGGCCGTGAACCTCACCGTGGCCCAGGTGGAATGGCCTAAGGAGGCCCATGCGGCGCAGGGCTAGGGAGTTGGCCATGCGGGCCCTCTTCGCCCATACCCTGGGGGGAATGCCCCTGACGGAGGCCTTCCGCCATGCCCTGGAGGAGATGGGTGGGGAGGAGGACCCCTATGGGGATCCCCTGGACGAGGAGGCCAAGGCCTTTGCCTGGCGGCTTCTTCAGGGGTACGAGGCTCACCGGGAGGAGGTGGACCGGGTCCTAAGGGAGACGGTGGAGGGCTGGGATTTTGCCCAGATGGCCAAGACCGACCTCACCGTCCTGCGCCTGGCCACCTACGAGATGCTCCATGAGCCCACCCCTTTTGCCCCTCTGATCGAGGTGGCGGTGAAGATCGCCAAGCGCTACGGGGGGGAGCATTCCGGCGCCTTTGTGAACGGGGTTTTGGGCCGGCTTTACCGCCGGATCCAGGAGGGGGAGGTCCAGGCCCTCCCCAAGGAGGCCTGATGCCGGCCCAGCTCCTTTCCGGACACCAGGCGGCGGAGGCGGTGTACCAGGAAATTAGGGCCCGGCTCCAGGGGCTTGGCTTTACCCCAAGCCTCCGGGTCCTCCGGGTAGGGGAGGACCCGGCCTCTGTGGCCTATGTGCGGCTTAAGGATAAGAAGGCCAAAGAGCTTGGGTTTAAGAGCGAGGTGGAGGTTTTCCCCCCAGAAATTCCAGAGGAAGCCCTTTTGGACCGCATCCGGGCCCTCAACGAGGACCCGGAGGTGGACGGGATCCTGGTCCAGCTTCCCTTACCGCCCCATATCCGCCCCGAGCGGGTCCTGGAGGCTATCCACCCCTTAAAGGACGTGGACGGCTTCCACCCCTTAAACGTAGGCCGGCTCTGGTCCGGGGGGGAGGGGCTTTTCCCCTGCACCCCTCTAGGGGTCATCCGCCTCCTCAAGCACTACGGGGTGGGGCTCAGGGGGAAGGAGGTGGTGGTCCTGGGCCGCTCTAACATTGTGGGCAAGCCCCTGGCCGCCCTCCTCCTCCGCGAGGACGCCACAGTCACCCTGGCCCATTCCAAAACCCCCCGCCTCCCCGAGGTGGCCCGGCGGGCCCAGGTCCTGGTGGTGGCCGTGGGCCGGCCCCATCTGGTGGGACCGGACTGGGTGGCCCCCGGGGCCATCGTGGTGGATGTGGGGATCAGCCGGGTGGAGGGGAGGCTCCTAGGGGATGTCCACCCGGGGGTGGCTGGGGTGGCCCAGGCCCTAACCCCGGTCCCCGGGGGGGTGGGGCCCATGACCGTGGCCATGCTCATGGCCAATACCCTGAAGGCAGCCCTCTTGAGGCGGAATGGAGCTCCTCTATAACGCCCCCCTTTGGACGGCCCTGGCGGCCAATCTCTTGGCCCAGATTCTCAAGCTTTTGCTGTATTACCGCCTCGAGGGGCGGTTCCAATGGGAGAGGTTTCTGGATACCGGGGGGATGCCCTCCACCCACTCGGCCACGGTAAGCGCCCTGGCCCTTTCCGTAGGGCTTAGGGAGGGGTTTGCCTCCTCCCTCTTTGCCGTGGCCATGATCTTTGCCTTGATTGTGATGTACGACGCCGCGGGGATCCGCCGGGCCGCAGGGATGCACGCCAAGCTCCTCAACCAGCTCATGGAGGAGCTCTCCCAGGTGGTGAAGCTTGGGCCCAACCGGGGCCCCCTTAAGGAGCTTTTGGGGCACACCTACCTCGAGGTCCTGGTGGGGGCCCTGCTGGGCCTGGGGGTGGCCCTCCTCCTTCACCCCCTTTTCCCTGCCCCATAGAAAACCAGGACCTGGCCCAGGAGGAAGACCAGAAGGCCGTAGACTGGGGCTAGGAAGAAGACGAAAAAGGCCAGGAAGAGGGCCAAAAGAAGGGGTAGGATGGGCTTTTGGAAACGGCGAAAGACCCAGAGGTTAAGGAGGCCGAAGAGGAACATGGTAAGGAGGGCCGCGGTCTCCATGGGCCCCAGCCTACCTCAGGGGGCGGGGGATGGGGTAAACTTTGACTTGGTATAAGGAGGTCCCGATGCTGACCCTACCGGAGAAGCTCCTCTTCCTGGTTCTGGCCGCGGTAAGCCTTTATTTTGCGTACCAAGGCTTTGCCCGGGTCTATAAGGCCATCCGCCGGGGCCGGCCCGAGGACCGGTTTGACCGGCTTCCTGAACGCATCGGCCGGGCCCTTTGGCTTACCCTGACCCAGGCCACGGTTTTCAAAAGGCGCCCCTGGGTCTCCTTCCTCCATGCCCTGGTCTTCTACGGCTTCGTTTACTACCTCCTGGTGAACCTGGTGGACCTCCTGGAGGGCTTTTTCCCCATCCGGGCCCAAGGCGGCCTCTGGGACCCCTTTAACCTCCTGGCCGACCTCCTCACCGCGGGCATCCTGGTGGGCATCCTGGGCCTGATGCTCCGGCGTTACGTGGTGGCCCCCCAGGACTTCACCTGGAACCCCAAGGTCCTCCTCCATGAACGGGTGCGGCAGGGCATCCCCCGGGACTCCGGCATCGTGGGGGCCTTCATCACCTTCCACGTGGGAAGCCGTCTCCTCTCCAAGGCCGCCCACCTGGCCCAGGAGGGCCCCGACCCCTACCAGCCGGTGGCCAGCCTGATTGGAGCGGGGATGATGGGGCTTAGCCCGGCCATTTTGGTCTTTATGGAGCACCTCTTCTGGTGGGGCGCCTTGGGCTCCATCCTCCTCTTCCTCCCCTACTTCCCCCGGTCCAAGCACATCCACCTCTTTCTGGCCCCCATCAACCTAGCCTTCCGCTCGGAAAAGCCGGGGGCCCTCCTGCCCTTAGACTTTGAAAAGGAAGAAAAATTCGGGGCGGAGAGGCTCGAGGACCTCTCTTGGCCCAGGCTTCTGGACGCCTACGCCTGCATCATGTGCAACCGCTGCCAGGAGGCCTGCCCGGCCTACACCACAGGTAAAGCCCTTTCCCCGGCGGCCATCCTCATCAGCGAGCGGTATGAGCTCAACGAGATCCTGCCCCGGTTCGCCCAAGGGGAGGCTAGCCCCAGGCCCCTCATGGGGTTTGCCCTGAACGAGGAGGCCCTTTGGGCCTGTACCACCTGCCTGGCCTGCGTGGAGGTCTGCCCCGTGGGAAACGAGCCCATGCTCCATATCCTGGATGTACGCCGGGCCAAGGTCCTAATGGAAGGGGAGTTCCCCCAGGAGCTCCAAAACGCCTTCCGGGGGATGGAGCGCTCGGGGAACCCCTGGGGGATCGGCCAGGCCAAGCGCCTGGACTGGGCCCAAGGCCTCCCTGTCCCCACGGTGGAGGAGAAGCCGAACCCCGAGGTCCTCTACTGGGTGGGCTGCGCCCCAAGCTACGACCCCCGGGCCCAGCGGATTGCCCGGGCCATGGCCCAGATCCTAAACGCCGCCGGGGTGGACTGGGCGGTCCTCGGCACCCGGGAAAAGTGCACCGGGGATGCGGCCCGGAGGGCGGGGAACGAGTACCTCTTCTTCCAGCTCGCCATGGAGAACGTGGAGACCCTAAACGAGGTGGCCCCTAAGCTCATCGTGACCACCTGCCCCCACTGCCTGCACACCCTTAAAAACGAGTACCCGGCCTTCGGGGGCCAGTACCGGGTGGTCCACCACTCCGAGTACATTGCAGAGCTCCTTAAAGAAGGACGGCTTAAGGTGGAAGAGGGCACGGAGGAGGTGGTCTTCCACGACCCCTGCTACCTGGGCCGGCACAACGGGGTCTACGAGGCCCCGCGGGGGGTTCTAAAAGAGGTGGGCTTCAAGCTCACCGAGCCCCCAAGAAACCGGGAGCGGAGCTTCTGCTGCGGGGCCGGGGGAGCCCAGTTCTGGAAGGAGGAGGAGCCCGGGGCCATGCGGGTCTCGGAGAACCGGTACCGGGAGCTCAAGGCCACGGGGGCCAGGACCATCGCCACGGGCTGCCCCTTCTGCATGGCCATGCTGAACGTGGAAGTGGCCCAGGACCAAACCCCCCCGGAGGTTCTGGACCTCGCCGAGCTGGTGGCGGCCCGGCTCAAGGCCTAATCCAGACGGTAAAGGCCCGGTACCCCGCCCACCACCCCGCCCCGAAGGCCCGCAAGGCTAGGCCTGGGGGTGGGGTGAGGAGTTCTTCTTCCTTCCAGTAATGGGGGCTATGGGGCCGGCCCCGCTTCCCGGCCTCCTTTTGGGTATACCCCTCCACCAGGACCAGCCCTCCAGGGAGGAGGCGCTCCGGAAGGTGGGGAAGGAGGGAGCGGTTCACGTAGTAGCTTAGGAGGATTCCGGCGAAGGGTCCTTTGGGGAGGAGAAGGGGCGCATGAGGAGCCTCGAGGTCCAGCTCCAGCCCCAAGAGGCCCGGAAGCCCCCTTACCCTTTCCAGGGCCTTCCGGCTCCTTTCCACCAAGACTACGGGGTGGCCCCTCTCCAGGAAGAACCGGGCGTTCCGGCCTAGCCCACCCGCTAGGTCTAAAACGGGCCCCGGGGGGAGAAAGGGGCCGTAGGCCCGGACCACTAGGGCAGGGGGCCGGTCCTCCTGGGCCTCGGCGTAGTAGGCCTCCCAATCCCTAGGCATCCTAGGGGGCGGTGAGGAGGTACCGGAGCCCCGGGGCCAGGGCCTGCTTCCAGGTGAACCAGTTGTGCCCCGAGGGCCTTTCCCGGTAGGCGTGGGGGGTCTTGCGTTCAGCCAAGAGGGCGGCGAAGCGGCGGCAGGGGGGAAGGAGCCATTCCAGGAGGCCCACCTCGAGGTAGACCCTAGGGAGGTTCTTGGCCTCCTCGTACCTTTCCAAAAGCCACTCCGGGTCCCGGTGGGTATCCCCCCCTTGGGGATGGGCCTTGAGGGCGGGGGAGAGGGCCAGGACCTTGCCGAAGCGTTCCGGATGCCTTAGAGCCTGCCAAAGGGAGAAAAGCCCCCCCAAGGAGGCCCCCACCAGGACCACCTCCCCCAGGGGGCCCCGCTCGGCCTCGAGGGCCTGGAGGAGGGCGTGGAACTCGGCCTCATAGGCCTCGTTAAACCAGTACTCCTGCCGCCGGTCCAGGGGCTCCACGAAGACCAGCCTTAAGTCCCCCACCTCTCCCTTTTCCCAAAGGGCCTGGGCTACCCGGCCCATCCCCCCGAGGCGGTGGAAGGCCACCCCGTCCTGGGCCACCACGGTGGCCTTGGGCTTTTTCCCGATTTCCACAAGGAGGTAGGGCCTACCCCCAAACCGCCTCCTTTCCACCTGGGGCTCGGACTGGGGCCTGGGCGGGGCCTCGAAGACCAGGCCTGGAAGGCGGACCGCCCGGGTGTAGGGCCACCAGGGGTTCTCGGCCTGGTCGGGGTTATCGGGGTCGGGGAAGGGCTTTCCCTCCCCATCCCAGAAGGCGTACTCCACATAGGCCCCCTCGGGGAATTCCAGGGTGAGGGGGCCTGAGAGGGGGATGGGGGCCTTTTCCCAGTCCGTGAAATCCCCCACCAGGTACCGGGCCTTCCCGGGGGGAATGAAGGTTACCCACCGGCCTTGGACCTTGACCACGCCCTAGATTTTATAAAGCCCTGGGTAAAGGCGGAGGAGCTCCTCTTCCGTAAGGGCCTCCTCCTCCCGCTCCGGGGTCCAGGCCAGGTAGGCCCCTAGGAGGCTTGGGGCCGTGGTCCCGGCCAAGGCTAGGAGGAGGCTTCGCACCTCTGCCCGGCCGGGCCCAGGGGGTGGGGGCGGGAGGGGGGCCCTTTGGGCCAGGATAAGGCTCACCACCAGGTACCGCCCCCCGGGCTCGGGCCTAGGGGTATAGGCCTGGGTTTCCACCCGGCCTTCCCAGTGCCGGAAGGTTTCTTGGAAGCGGCTCCTTTCCTCTACGGTCCAGGCTTCAAACCGGCCCAGGGCCTCTTCCTCCTTCCCCGTGAAGGCCTGGTACGCCCCGTATCGCCAGGCGGCCTCCTCCCGGAGGAGGAGAAGCACCGCCTCGTCCACCAGGTCGGCCAGGCCCTGGGCCGTGGTGGTATCGGCCCGTTCGGCTAGAGTTCTAAGGGTTTTTTTAAGCCCTGGCCGGTCCAAAAGGGCCAGCCTAAGCCGGGCTGCCCCCGCGGGGGCCGGGGGGCCTTGGGGGTGCCGGAGGCCATAAAGCGCAAGGAGGACCAGGGCGACGAAGCCCAGGAAAACCACGCCTGCTACTATTCCTCCTCCCCCTCCCCCTCCGGCCCCAGGATGGATGATCACCGGCCCTGGGTAAGGTGGGACTGGGGTGGGGATGGGGGTGGGCCCGGGTAGGCTGGGCCCAGGCAGACTGGGGGCCGGGCTTGGGACCCTACCTCCGACCCCGCCGCCGCTTTTCTCCCCCAGGGCGGGGACAAGGAAGAAGAGGAGAAGGACCCAAATGAGGCGCACGCTCTTACTTTAAGGCCTAAAGGCAGCGGTATCCTGAGAAGGGGTCAGGGTGGGCTTCCATTTAAAAGGCTTTTGCAGTAAACTTGATATGGCTAGGCTTAGCCCTGAGGAGGTTTGCCATGTTGCCAGAGACCTTACCAGTTTGCCCCGTGCGCGGCTCCGTCATCTACCCCACCATGGTCATGCCCATCGACGCGGGCCGGCCCATCTCCATCCGGGCCATTGATGAGGCCCTGGCCCGGGAGAGGGTTCTTTTAATCGTGACCCAGCGGGACAAGGGGGTGGAAAACCCCAAGCCCTCGGACCTTTACGAGGTGGGGACGGCCTGCAACATCCTTAAGATGCGGAAAAACCCCGATGGCTCCGTCCAGGTCCTGGTCCAGGCCTTCGCCCGGGTCCGGGTGGGGGAGTGGCTGGACCTGGGGGACCATCTCGAGGCCAAAGGGGAGGTTCTTCCGGATGAACCCGCGGAGGCCACCCTGGTCCAGGCCCTGGTCCGGGAGGTGAAGGACCGGTTCCAGGCCCTCCTCAAAGAGGGCCGGTACCTCCCTCCAGAGGCCGCCCAGTTCATCCTGAACCTGGAGGACCCGGGGCAGCTTGCGGATTACATCGCCTTCCACCTGGATTTTCGCCTGGAGGAGAAGCAGCGGGTCCTCGAGACCCAGAACATCGCCGAAAGGCTTAAACGGGTCCTGGTCCTCCTCGAGGCTGAGCTGGACCTGATTGAGACCCAGAAGCGCATCCAGCAGCAGGTCAAGGAGGAGATTGACCGGAACCAGCGGGAGTACTTCCTCCGGGAGCAGATGAAGGCCATCCAGCGGGAGCTCCACGGGGAGGAGGGGGCGGAGGAGGTGGAGGAGTACCGGAAAAAGATAGAGGCCCTGGACCTGCCCCCGGTGGTCCGGCAGGAGGCCGAAAGGGAACTTAACCGCTTTGCCCGGATGCACCCCGACTCGGCCGAGGCCAGCGTCATCCGGACCTACCTGGACTGGATCGTCAACCTCCCCTGGAACACCCGCACCGAGGACAACCTGGACCTGGGAAGGGCCAAGGAAATCCTAGAAAGGGACCACTACGGCCTGGAAAAGGTCAAGGACCGGGTCCTGGAGTACCTGGCCGTGCGCAGGCTCAAGGCTGAGCGGGCCAAGCGGGGGGAGATCCCTGAAGAAGAGGTCAACAAGGGCCCCATCCTCCTCTTTGTGGGGCCGCCTGGGGTGGGGAAGACCTCCATTGCCAAAAGCATCGCCGAGGCTTTGGGCCGCAAATACGTGCGCATCTCCTTGGGTGGGGTGCGGGACGAGTCGGATATCCGGGGGCACCGCAGGACCTACATCGGGGCCATGCCCGGCCGGATCATCCAGGGCCTGAGGCAGGCCGGCACCAAGAACCCGGTCTTCCTCCTGGACGAGGTGGATAAGCTCGGGATCTCCTACCAGGGGGACCCGGCCGCAGCCCTCCTGGAGGTCCTAGACCCGGCCCAGAACAAGGAGTTCGTGGACCACTACCTGGGGGTGCCCTTTGACCTGAGCGAGGTCATGTTCATCTGCACCGCCAATTTCCCCCAGAACATCCCGGCCCCCCTCTGGGACCGGATGGAGCCCATTGAGTTCACGAGCTACATTGAGCAGGAGAAGCTGGAGATCGCCAAGCGCTACCTCCTGCCCCGGCAGCTTAGGGAGGCGGGGCTTGGGGAGAAGCAGGTGGTGATCACCGAGGCTGCTCTGATGCGCCTCATCACCCACTACACCCGGGAGGCGGGGGTGAGGCAACTAGAGCGGGAGATCGGGGCCTTAATCCGCAAGGCCGCCCGCCAGATCCTGGAGGAGGGGCGGGCCCGGGTCCGGATTACGGAGAAAGACCTGGAGCGCTACCTTGGCCCGCCCCGCCACCTCCCCGAGACCGAGGCCCGCTCCCCCCAGGTGGGGGTGGCCACGGGGATGTACTACACCCCGGTGGGTGGGGACATCATGTTTGTGGAGGTGGCGGTGATGCCCGGCAAGGGCCAGCTCATCCTCACGGGCCAGCTTGGGGATGTGATGAAGGAGTCCGCCCGGGCCGCCCTCTCCTACGCCAAGCGGAAGGCCGAGGGGTTTGGCATCCCGCCCAAGCGCTTTGAGGAAAGCGACATCCACATCCATGTCCCCGCCGGGGCCATCCCCAAGGAGGGGCCTTCCGCGGGAATAGCCATTGCCACGGCCTTGGTCTCGGCCCTTACCGAGGTCCCGGTGCGGCACGACATCGCCATGACTGGGGAGATCACCCTGCGCGGCCGGGTCCTCCCGATTGGTGGGGTAAAGGAAAAGGTCTTGGGGGCCAGGCGGGCGGGGATCCGGGAGGTCATCCTGCCCAAGCTCAATGAACCCGACCTCCAGGACATCCCCAAGCCCCTCCGCCAGAACATGACTTTCCACTTTGTGGAGGAGCTGGACCAGGTCCTGGACCTGGCCCTGGTGGGCGGGCTTAGGGCTCTGGAGGCAAGGGCTAAGGCCAGGAAGAAGCCAGCCCGCAAAAAGACCAAAGAGCTCGTGGCCCACGCGTAGGGGACCCCGCCCTGGAAGCCCGGGGCGGGGTTAGCCCAAGGCCTCGAGGTAGACCTCGAGGTACTGCTGGGTGATCCGTTCTGGATTGAACCGCTCCGCGGCGTAGACCCGGGCCCGCTTGCGCATCCTTGGGAGGTCGGGGCTTGCGAGGAGTTCCAGCACCGCCTCGGCGTACCCCTCCAGGTCCCCAAGCTCCACCAGCCGGCCCACCTCCGGCTGGATGAGCTCCGGCACCCCCCCCACGGCCGTGGCCACCACGGGTACGCCCGAGGCTAGGGCCTCGAGGGCCGCCTGGCCAAAGGACTCCTCCTCCGAGGCCAGTAGGAAGAGATCCGCCGCCCCTAGGACCTCCTCAGGCTGGGGGGTGGGGGGGTGGAACTGGACCCAGGGTTCCACCCCAAGCTCCCAGGCTACCCGCCGGGCCTCGGCCTCCTCCGGCCCCCGGCCCAGGAGGAGAAGCCTGGCCTTGGTCCTGCGCACCACCTTGGCGAAGGCCCGGACGATGTCCGGCACCCGCTTAACGGGCCGGAAGTTGGAGGCGTGCACGAGGAGCCACTCCCCCTCCTCGGCGTAAAGCCTCTTCCGTTCCGGCCTGGGATAGAAGCGCCCGGGGTCTACGGCGTTGTAGATGACCGCAGGCCGTACCCCAAAGGCTTTCTCGGCCTCCCGGGCCAGGGCCCGGCTCACCGCTGTGGTGGCCCGGGCGGCCCTTAGGGCCCTTTGAGTGGGGCCGTGGAAAGCGGGGTCCATCCCCAAGACCGATACATCCGTACCGTGGAGGGTATGGACCAGGGGGAAGTCCGGGCCCAGGCCCAGGTAGGCCGCGGCAGCGTGGGGGATGGCGTAGTGGGTGTGGACCAGTTCCAGGCCGAGCCTCTTTGCTTCCCGCTCTAGGACTCCGGCTAGGGAGAGGGTGTAGAGGGGTCCTGGGAAGACCGGGTAATAGGGGAGGTCCACGGGCTGGTAGACCACGGGGCTTCCCTGGGGCAGGCGGAAGGGCCTCTCGGTAGCAAAGAGGTAGACGCGGTGGCCCATGAGGGCTAGCCGGTGGGCTAGCTCCGTGGCCACGATGCCGCTACCCCCAAGCCCCGGGTAGGCCACCAGGCCAAGCCTTAAGGCCTCCTGCACCCTTAGAGTCTACCGGAGGACCCTTAGGCCCAGAAGGAGGAAGAGAAGGTTTGCCCCCCAGGCCCCCACCTCCGGGGGGAGGAGGCCCATCCCCGCCAGGGAGCGGCCCAGGAAAAAGGCCCCGTAATACCCCAGGGCCAAAAGGACGCTGAGGCCTAAGGCCATCCCCAGGCTCCGGCCGTACTTTAAGGCCGCCCCGGCGGCCAGGAGGACCAAGACCAGGTTGGCCAGGGGGAGAGCGAGCTTGGAGTGGAGATCCAGCCGGGCCCGCCACCTTTCCCCAGGGGGGAGGAAGGGGTCTTGGAGTTTCTGCCAAAGGGCCGAAAGGCTATCCTGGCCGAAGGCGATGGTGTCCGCGTAATCCGCGATGGCCCGGTCCCGGGTGATATCCGACTCCACTTCCAGCACCTTCCCCTGGCTTACCGCCCGGAATACCCGCCTAACCCCCCGGAGGAGGTCCCCCTTTTCCAGCTCCGGAATGGCCTGAAAGTCTATCCGGTAGAACCGGTACCCCTCCAGGGTGATGACCCTATCCTGCCACTGGCCCCGCTTGGCGAAGAGGAAGAGGCCCTCCTCTCCCTGGAAGCTGGTGATCCTGACCCTGAGCATCGCCTTTTTTTCCCAGTCAAAGTCTTCAAAGTAGAGGCTCCGCCCCTGGCCGATGGGGATCTGGAGCCGGACCAGGCGGTGGAGGCCGGCCCCTTGGGTGTGGAGCTCATCCCACCAGGCGGTGCGCACCCGGTTGTTGTAGTAAGGGACCAGGTTCTCCTGAAGGTAAAAGGAGGCGAGGCTTAGGACTAGGCCTAGGGCCAGGAAGGGGTAGGTGGCCCGGAGAAGGGGTACCCCTGCGGAGAGGAGGGCGAACTGGGCTCCTTCGGCGGCCAGGCGGCCAAAGATGAGGACCGTGGTGATCACCACGCCGATGGGGAAGACCTGGACCAAGACCCCGGGGATGTGGTAGCCCAGCCAGCGCAGAACCTTGTCCAGAGGGATGCCCTCGAGCCACCGGGCCCCAGCGTAGAAGAATCCAAAGAGAAAGACTGCAGTAAGGAAGGCCAAGGCCAGGAGGAGGAGGGGAAGGGCTTCTTTAAAGAGATGCCGGTATAGGGTCATAGCCGGTCGGCATAGGGGGCCAGGCGGAGGGCCTCAGGAGGGATCCGGCTGTTGGCCTGGACCTTGCCTGCCTGGAAGCGCAGGTGTAGCCGGGCCTTGGGCCCTTGGCCCCTCAAGGTGGCCCGCCCCTCTTCCTGGTAGGTGAAGGAGCCGAGGAGGAGGGCCTGCCGGCCTTTGAGGTCTATCACCATGGTCTCGGCCGTAAGCCTGGGGCTTTGGGCCGAGACCCGGCCCTTTAGGACCACGATCTCCTCCTCAAAAAGGGCCAGGGCCCTGTCGGCCTTGAGGTCCCGGAGATCGGGATTGGCGAAGATAAGCCCGGTGAAGCGAGCCTCCTGTTTGGGGATATCGTGCTCCAGGCTCTGGGCCCGGAAGACCTCCTTACCAGAGATGAGCTCCACCCCCCGGGCCCTTATAAAGGCCCCCTCCTTGTACTCAGCGTATTCTGTGCGCAGGCGGAGACCGTTTTGGTTGTCCGTAAGGATCCCCCCCTGGGGCAGGGTGGTGACCCCGGTATCCAGGTTGAGCCTTTGCGCCCCAAAGGGCTCTACGCTGAAGCTGGCGAAGCGCAAAGCCAGGGCCAGACCCAGGAGGATCCAGAGGGCGAGGGACCTTCTCATGGCTAACTACTTTACTTCCGCTTTCTTAGGAAGGGGTGAGGTGGGTATAGTAAGGGCCGTGCGCCTGCCTAGCCTTTTCTTAATCCTGGCGCCTTGGTTTCCTCCTTTGGCCCTTTTGGCCCTCTTTTGGATTCCCTGGCTTCGCCAGATCCCTCCTTGGGGCCTGGTTCTTCTAGGGGTTTACGGCTTAGGCCTGGTCTTGCCGGCCCTGGGAACGGGGGAGGCCTTGGCCGTAGGGTTGGCGTTTTTCCGCTTCGTCTATACCCTCGGCCTGGTGGGCTTGGGGGTAGCTTTGAGCAAGGCGGAGCGGCTGGGGCCTTTGGGGTATGGGCTTATAGGGGTATACCTCCTTGCCCTGGTGGCTTCCTATTGGGTTTTCGGAGAAAGGGTCCAGGAGGTGCGCCTCTCCCACCCCTTCCATAGCCCTGTGGGCCTGGGGTTCATGGGGGCCTTGGGGCTCCTCTTGGCCCTTCATCTGCCCTATCCCTGGCCTTTTCGCCTGCTTTTGGGGGGGGTTGGGGGTTTGGTCCTTCTTCTCTCCGGAAGCCGGGGGGGGATGCTGGCCCTGGTTCTTGGGGCCTTGGTCTGTCTTTCTTTTCGCCGGCGGAACATGGTGGTTTTGGGGATCATAGGGTTTTTGGTCTATCTGGGCCTTTTCCTGGACCTGATACCCGCTCAGCGCTTTTTGCAGACGGGGTTTTCCGGCCGGGAGGGGCTTTGGCTCGCTGCTTATGAGGCTTTTCGGGAAGCCCCTTGGACTGGATTCGGGCCCTATCTTTTAGGGGATCGCCTTTTAGAGGTCCTCTTTAGAGGGTGCTTTCTTTTTCCTCTAATGGAGGCCAGGGGTTTGGAGTGCCCGTCTTGGCTTGCCCCCTGGGGGGGGCTTTGGGCTTTTGCCCATAATCACTTGCTCCAGGCTTTGGGGGAAAGTGGCCTCTTTGGGGCTTTGGCCCTTCTTCTTTTGGCGGGAGGGTTTTTAGCTTCAGCCTGGGGGGATGGGTTTCTTTTGAGCTTGCTCCTGACCTTTCTGGCCATGGGGGCGGTAGACAATCCTTTTTCTGTTCCTAGTCCCTTTAGAGGGGAGATCTTTTTCATCCTAGGGGGTCTAGCCCTTGCGCGAGCCTCGAGGCCTCTCCTCGAGGGCCTGGGTCAAGCGGCTTTAGGGGGAAGCTTTGTTCTTTTGCTCTGGCTTCTCCCTTTTGTTTACCTTGGTTCCCGGCCTGAGCCGCCTCTGCCGAGCCTCCTCTACGCTGTCCTGCCCCAGGAGGGGAGGGGATGGATCCGGCTTCAAAACGGTCAGGATTTCCGGGTTCAGGTCTGGCTTTGTCAGGAGGGTTGCCGTCGGCTAGGATGGGCATGGCCAGGAGACCGGCTCATTCGCTTTCCTTTCCCCGAGGATCTGCCTTCTGGGCGCTACCAGCTTAGGGTGATTGCCTTTAGTCAGCACCCCTTGGCCCTCCGGCCCCTTTGCCTTTGGACCCAGGAGGTGGGGCGGTGAGGATTAAAGGGAAGCTTGGTGATGCCCTCAGGCTATTCCTCATCCTCGTCCCCCTTTTTCCACCCCTTGCCCCTCTATCCGTTCTCTGGTTGCCTTGGGTAGGGCGGCTACCTCCTTGGGGCTGGTTTTTCCTTGGGGTCTACGGCTTGGGCCTTTTCTTCCCGGCCATGCTCACGGGGGACCCCTGGGCCCCGTTTATGGCCCTGGCGCGTTTCACTTTCGCGGCAGGCTTACTGGGTCTAGGGGTAGCTCTGGGGCGTGAGGAGGGCCTTAGGCCTCTGGGGTACGGAATCTTGGGTGTTTACCTCGTGGCCTTGGTCTTCTCCTATGCTTTAGATGGCGTTTCTCTATGGCAGCGCTTAGCCCATCCTTTTTACACACCGGTCGCTTTGGCTTTCTGGGGAGGGATCGGGGTCTTGCTGGCTTTTTACCTCCGCTACCCCTGGCCCCTTCGCGTCTTGCTTGGGGGTCTAGGGGCGTTGGTCCTTTTGCTCTCTGGGGGGCGTTCGGGCATGCTGGCCTTTCTTTTGGGAGCCCTGGCAGGGGGGATATTCTACCGCAGGGTTCTCCTGGCCATAGGCTTGGTGGGCCTCTTGCTCCTCTTAGGGCTTCACCTGGGTTTTAGGCCCGTGCAACGCTTGTTGGAAGGGGGGCTTTCGGGGCGGGAAGGGCTTTGGCTGGCCGCCTATGAGGCGATGAAAGGGGTGGAATGGACTGGGCTTGGCCCCTACTTGTTTGGTGAGCATTTCTTTCAAATAATTTTTGCCTATGAAGGTTGTTTCATCCGCTTAATTCCCATTTTTCTCAAACAAGAGGTGCCCTGTCCGCCCTGGGACGCTAGGCTGGCGGGTCTTCTAATCTTTCCCCACAATCAGCTCCTACAGGCCTTGGGGGAAAGCGGGGTTCTTGGCGCCTTGGGCTTCCTTCTTCTTATGGGGGGGTTTGCGGCGGCGGCCTGGGGTAGGCCCTTGCTCCTTAGCCTCCTTTGGGCCTTTTGGGGCATGGGCCTAGTGGATAACCCTACGGAGATCTACTTTTTCCTGGGGGGGGTGGCCCTGGCTCAGTCTCCCTTAGCCCTGCCGCGGGCCTTAGTCCGGGCGGGGCTTTGGGGCACCCTGCTCCTTTTCTTCTGGGCTTCGCCCTTCCTGTACATGGCCTCCCGCCCCCTCCCTCCACCCCCAGAGCCCCTGTATTTAGTCCTGCCCCAGGAGGGTCAGGGCTTCCTGCGTCTCCGGGACGGGGAAGGGTATAGGGTCCAGGTCTGGCTTTGCCAAGAGAGATGCCAGCGCCTGGGGTGGGAGTGGCGGGGGGAGGAGACGGTGGCCTTTCCTTGGCCGGAGAACCTAGCCCCAGGCCGGTATCGGCTTCGGGTCCTCCTTTTTAAGGAGGAGTTTTTGGCCCTTAGGCCCGCATACACGTGGGAAAGGGAGGTGGAGCGTTGAAGGGGTGGCTTTGGGCTTTGGGCGGGGTAGGGGTCTTGGCCTTGGGGCTTTTCCTGGCCCTTAGGGTGCTGGACCAGGCCTTTAGCCTCCGGCCTATGGAGGAGGCCCCTTGCACCCCAGGGCCTGTCCCCACGCGGGCAGAGCTTTGGACAAGTGGGGTGGTGGAGCTTCCCTTATGCCGGCCCGTGCGGCTTAGGCTTCACCTGGAAGGGACCCCAGCCCAGGGCCGGGGGGCCTGGGCGGTGGTGGCCGAGGGGGGGAGGGTTCTCTGGGAAGGGGAGGTCCTGGGGGTGAGGACGGTGGAGGTGAGGCTTACGGGAAGGGCCCTTGCGGTTTTGGCCTTTACCAACGACCTCTACGCTCCCCCGGAGGACCGGAACCTCTTTTTAAGGGGCCTCGAGGCCCTTCCCTAGCGGAGGCTTAGGCCGAAGGAAAAGCTCATGCCCTGGGTCTCGCTGTGCTGGCCCTTGAGGACGTTCTGCACCTTGAGCTCGTAGGCCAGGCAGCCGTCGTAGTAGCGGAAGGTGAGGCCCCACCGGGTAAGCCCCTCCCCCTTGAGGCCCACCCCTACCTCGGGGGCAAGCCAAAAGGCCTCGCAGCAGGACCGGTCGGGAAGGGGCATGGCGTAGCCTAGGCGGAGCTCCTCGTAGCTCCCCCGGACCCAGGCCAGGCCCAGCTGGCCAAGCCCCGGGTCCTGGTACCCGAGGTCCACCCGGTCCAGGCGCTCGGGGTCCAAGGGCTTATCCAGGGTGTAGGCCAGGCTGAACCCCCGGTACCGCCCCTCCAGGACCAGGCGCTGGAACTCGTCCCGGTGCTCGTAGGCGAAGGGGGGAGTGGGGGAGAGGGGTTCTAGCCGGCCCGTCCAGCTTCCCCTTAGGCCTAGGTCCCCCTCCCAGTAGGCCACCTCTACCCCAAGGCCCAAGGCGGCGTAGGGCTCATAGCTTGTGCCTGGATATAGCGCCAGGAGGCCCGAGGGGGTGAGGCTTAGGCTAAAGGGGCCCTCCCGGTGGGCCAGGCGGTAGCCCACCTCCCCCCCCACCGTCCAGCCCTGGGCCCTAGGGGTCTCGGCGTAGCGCAGGAAGGGGTGGAGGGTAAGGTTTTCCAGGCTGAACCGGGGGGCGTAGCGGGCCTCGAGGCGGGGGGTGTCCGGTTCCACCGCCTCCCCCAGGCGGAGGTGGAGGTCATGGAGGCTCATCCGGAATCCCCTTTCATACCCGAGCTGCCCCTCCAGGTAGACCCGGTCCTCCCGGTACCCCAGGACCAGGGCCCCCTTGGGGGTGCCGAGCCCTGTCCCCAGGACCGTGACCCCCCGGCCCCATTCCCCCAGGTACTCCCCAGGCCGGGGGAGGGGGAGGTCCTTAAGGCCTAAGGTGGTCCCCCCGGTCTCGGAGGCGGCGTAGACCAGGGGGTTCCGGAGCTGAGGGGGGCGGTTGAGCCTGGCCCGGGTCTCCCCCAAGGGGAGGTCCAGGCCGTAAACCCCAAGCCAGGCCTCCCCTTCCACCTCCCCACTGGCCGCCAGGAAGCGGGCCTTGGGGGCCCGGACCCGGATCCCCTCCCCGCAGGGGCAGGGGGTGGCCTCGAGGTCCAAAAGCTCGGCCGCTTCCTCGGTGAAACGGGCCTTCTGGGCCCAGGCCCGGTAGACCGGGGTCTCCAGCCGGATGTCCTCCCCCTCTAGGGGGTCAAGCCCCAGGCGCCTGGCCTGGGCCTTAAGCCGGTCCTGCTGGAGTTCCACCCCTTCCAGGGTCTTCCCCTTTAGGACCAAGGCCTTGAGCCGCCAGCCTTGGGCCTCCCCGGCGATCCCCTCCGCCTGGAACCCTCCTTCCTCCTCGTTGTAGAGGATTCTTGGGGCCTCGAGGCGGAACCCCTTCCCCTCGAGGCAGGCTCTGCCTTCAAAAACCAGGATCCCGTCTTCATAGAAGAACTCCTCCCCCCCAAGGAGGCCTTCTTCCGTCTCCAGGGTGTAAGGCCTCTCCCGGCAGGGAGCGGCCAGGGCCAAAGCCAGGAGGAGGCCTAGGGCAAGGGAGCGGCGCATGCAGACTAAGACTACCCCAGGACCTTAAGCCCCGGGAAGGCCTCCTTGAGCCGGGTCTCAAACCCCGCCCAGGCCCCTTCCGGCACCAGGGCCACCACCGCCCCCCCAAACCCCGCCCCGGTGAGCTTGGCCCCATAGGCCCCAGCCCTTAGGGCCTCCTCCACCAGCTGGTCCAGCCCGGGGAGGCTCACCTCGTAGTCCCGGGCCAGGGAGTGGTGGCTTTGGACCATAAGCTCCCCCAGGGCGCGGGCATCCCCCCGCCTTAGGGCCTCCACCCCCCTTAGGACCCTGAGGTTTTCCGAGACGATGTGCCGGGCCCTTCGGTCCAGGGGGGGAGGCAGGGTCTCCACCAGACACAGGTCGGCCACATCCCTAAGGGCCCGCACCCTAAGCCGCCGGGCTGCCTCCTCGGCCTCGGCCCGGCGCTCGTTGTACCCGGCCTCCCCCAGGCGCCGCCTCAGGCCTAGGTCCAGGGCCACGACCCGGACCCCCGGGGGGAGGGGGAGGAGCTCATGGGCTAGGCTTTGGGTGTCCAGGAAGAGGGCTTGGCCTGGCCGGCCCAGGGCCGCGACCATCTGGTCCATGACCCCGCAGCGCACGCCCACGTACTCCACCTCGGCCTTGTGGGCCAATAGGGCCAGGTCCTGGTCCGAGAGGGGAAGGCGGTAAAGGGCCCTTAAGGCCTTTAAAGCCGCCACCTCGAGGGCCGCGGAGCTGGAAAGCCCCGACCCCATGGGGACCTCGCTCCGCACATAAAACCGCGCCCCCTCCACCGGGTGCCCCGCCGCCCTTAAGGCCCAGACCACCCCCAGGAGGTAGTCCAAGAAATCCCCCATGGGCTCCGCGCTTAGGGGCCGGGCCCTTACCTCCTTAAGCTCCTCGCTATAGGCCTCCACCCGGCCCGCTGCCCGGCCCGCCTCCACCCGGGTGAAGAGGGGGAGGGGGGTGGGGAGGACGTAGCCCTCTTGGTAGTCCGTGTGCTCCCCCAGGAGGTTCACCCGGCCTGGGGCCTGGCCTGAGGCCTCTGGAGGGGCTCCGAAAACCTCCTGAAAGCCCATGCCCCTATTCTGCCAAATATAATCCCCTGTATGGACCTCAAGGCCCTGCACCGCCGGTATGTCCTCACCCCCTGGTCCGCCCAGGCCAGCCTGGACCCGCCCCTTATCGTCCGGGGAGAGGGGGTCTACCTCTACGACCAGGAAGGCCGGGCCTATCTGGACCTCTCCAGCGGCCTCATCGCCGTGAATCTGGGCCACGGCCACCCCAAGGTGGTGGAGGCCATCCGGCGCCAGGCGGAAAGGCTCTGCTATATTCCGCCTTCCCTCTTCCATGAGGAAAGGGCTAGGCTCGCTGAGCTTCTGGTCCGCCTGAGCCCCTGGCCGGAAGGGGGTAGGGTCTTCTTCACCCCTTCCGGCACCGAGGCCAACGAGGACGCAATAAAAATCGCCCGGACCCTCACGGGCCGGTTTAAGGTCCTGGCGGCCTACCGTTCCTACCATGGCTCTACCCATGGTTCTAGCGCCCTTACCGGGGAGAACCGGCGCTGGCCCGCGGAGCCAGCCATCCCCGGGGTGGTCCACTTCTTTGCCCCTTACCCCTACCGCTCCCCCTTTTACGCCCAAGACCCCAAGGAGGAGGTGGCCAGGGCCCTGGACCACCTGGAACGGGTCCTCCTCCACGAGGACCCGAACCGGGTGGCCGCGGTCTTTCTGGAGCCCGTGGTGGGGTCCAACGGGGTCATCGTCTACCCCGAGGGGTATCTGGAGGGGGTCCGGACCCTCACGGAGCGGTACGGGATCCTCCTGGTCTTTGACGAGGTCATGACCGGGTTCGGCCGGGTGGGGGAGGCCTTCGCCGCGGTCCGGTTCGGGGTGGCCCCGGACCTTATCGCCTTCGCCAAGGGGGTGACCTCGGGGTATGTGCCCTTGGGCGGGGTCCTGGTCCGGGAGGGGCTTGCCAGGCGGTTTGACCAGGAGGTCCTCTGGGCCGGGCACACCTATTCCGGCCACCCCCTGGCCGTGGCCGCGGGCCGGGCGGCGGTGGAGGCCTACCTGGAGGAGGGGCTTTTTGAGAGGGCTAGGGCCCTCGAGGCCTGGTTCTGGAACGGGCTTTCCGAGCTCAAGCTCCGCTACCCCATCCTAGGGGAGGTCCGGGGGGTGGGGGCCTTCTTTGGCCTGGAGCTGGTGGAGGACCCCAGGACCAAGACCCCCCTTTCCCCCTGGCATGGCCCCCTTTCCCCCCGGATGCAGGCCCTCCTCAAGGCCCTTTGGCGGGAAGGGGTTTACCTCATGCACAAGCACAATATCCTCCTCTTGGCCCCGCCCTTAATCCTCCGGGAGGAGGAGTGGGCCCTAGCCCTCGAGGCCCTGGACCGGGCCTTGGCCAGCGTAGCCTAGGATGCGCCGCTACGAGGACCTCCTTGCCCTCCTCCGGGACCTGGAGGGCCGGCCCTACCCCTTTTACAAGGACCTCAAAGGGGTCTGGCACGGGGAGGGGTTTCGGTTGCGCTTCGTTCACATCCAGGGCGATCCCTTCGCCTCCCCCTCGGTTCTGGAGGCCTTCCTCCCTGCCCAAAGCCACGGGATTCCCCCCCTTTTTACCCGGCCCGAGGGCCGGGTGGCCCTGGAGGACGCCCTGTTGCGCGCCTTTAAGGCGAGGCTTCGGGCCCTGCCCCGGGTGGAGGGGATGGGGCATTCCGGCCGGGTTTATCTGGGGGTGGAAACCCCCCTCATCCTCCCCCGTTCCGGGGCCTATTGGACGGAGGAAGGGGTTTACCTCCGCTTCCGGGTGGGGCTTCCCGCCTTTGGCCGGAGGATTGCGGGCCGGGAGGCGGAAAGGCTTTTCCGCGCTTTAGGGGAAGCCTTGAGGGGCTTCCGCCCCCCGGACCTGGACCTAAGGGCCCTGGAGGGGCAGGTCGCCTTGGCCGAGGACCATGCCCATATCCAGGGACGTCTTTCCGAAAGGGGCCTGGTGGCCTTTGTGGGGGAGGGGAGTCTCCTGCCCCGGAAAAGCGGCATAAGCCAGGAGCCCCTCAAGGGGGCCATCCCCTTCCAGGCCCCACCCTCCCTAAGGGTAGAGTTCCAGACCCCCCACCGCGGCCGGGTGGCGGGGATGGGGGTCCCCCAGGGCCTCACCCTGATCACGGGCGGGGGGTTCCACGGGAAGACCACCCTCCTCGAGGCCCTGGTCCAGGGGGTCTTCCCCCATATCCCCGGGGACGGCCGGGAATGGGTGGTCACGGACCCCCTGGCCCAGCGGGTCCAGTCCGAGGACGGGCGGAGCGTGGTGGGGGTAGACCTGAGGGCCTTTTTCCGGGACCTCCCCTCGGGGGTCAGGGTGGAGGGGTTCTCCACGGAGGACGCCTCCGGCTCCACCAGCCTGGCCGCGGGCATCCTGGAGGCCCTGGAGATGGGGGCCCGGGTCCTCCTCCTGGACGAGGACACCTCGGCCACCAACCTCCTGGTCCGGGACGCCCGGATGCAGGCCCTGGTGCAAAAGGAGACCATCATCCCCCTCCTGGACCGGGTGGGGGACCTGAGGGCCCTGGGGGTCTCCTTGGTCTTAGTGGTAGGGGGGGTGGGGGATTACCTGGACCTGGCGGATACCGTGATCCTTATGGAGGAGTACCGGCCCAGGGACGCCACCTCTGAGGCCCGCCGCATGGCCCAGGCCTACCCCACGGGGCGGCGGTATGGGGCCGGGGCCCCTTTCCCCCTTACCCCCAGGGCCCCCCTGCCCGAAAGCTTTGACCCCAGGCGGGGGCGGAAGCCCCGGGTCAAGGGCCGGGGTCTAAGGGAACTGGTCTACGGGGAAGGGGTCATAGACCTCTCGGCCCTGGACCTCTTTGAGGAGGGGCAGGTCCGCTTCCTGGGGGTCCTTCTTGGGCGCCTCCAAAGGCAGGCGGATGGGAAAACCCCCTTAAAGGCCCTGGTGGAAGGTGCCCTAGCCGGGGTCCAGGACCTCTTTGCCCTTGCGGAGGACCCAGGGCTAACCTGGGTTCGGCCCCTGGAGCTCGCCGCCGCGGTGAACCGGCTTAGGGGCCTCGAGGTGGTCCAGCTTTCCGTATGATGCCCTTTGGCGTGACCTAGGATATGCTTTCCTGGCCGCCCTGGAGCGGCACGGGGTCCGGGCCCTGGTCGTCGGGGGGTATGCCCTGGCTTTCCTGGGGGTGCCCCGGTTTACCAAAGACCTGGACCTCTGGATCGACCCCCGGGAGGCCCACCGCCCCCTAGCCGCGATCCGGGATTCCTTTGGGGGGATGGCCTGGGCCTGACCCTGGAAGACCTTCCCACGCCCGGGGTGGTCCAGCCCGGGTACGCGCCTAAGGGGCTTCCGCCCCCGGGGCCCATCCTGCCTGTGGCCCAGGGGCGGCCCTTGGTATCCTCAGGAGATGAGGGTGGACCTCAACGCCGACGCAGGTGAATCCTTTGGGGCCTTTACCTACGGCCACGACCAGGCCCTCTTCCCCCTGGTCACCTCCGTGAACCTGGCCTGCGGCTTCCACGGGGGAAGCCCTTTGAGGATGAAGGAGGCCGTGGCCCTGGCCCAGGCCCACGGGGTGGCCATCGGGGCCCACCCGGGCTTCCCGGACCTGGTGGGGTTCGGCCGGCGGGACCTGGCGGCAAGCCCCGAAGAGGTCTACGCGGATGTCCTCTACCAGCTTGGGGCCCTCTATGCCTTCCTCAAGGCCAGGGGCCTTTCCCTCCACCACGTGAAGCCCCACGGGGCGCTTTACCTCAAGGCCTGCCGGGACCGGCCCACGGCCCGGGCGGTTGCCCAGGCGGTCAAGGACTTTGACCCCACGCTTCCCCTTCTGGTCCTCCCGGGGACGGTGTACGAGGAGGAGGCGAGGGGGCTTGGCCTCCGGGTGGTCTTGGAGGGTTTTCCGGAGCGGGCTTACCTTAGCAACGGCCAGCTTGCGCCCCGGTCCCTGCCGGGGTCTTGGATTTTGGACCCCCTTGAGGCGGCGCGGCGGGCGGTGCGGATGGTCCTGGAGGGGCGGGTGGAGGCCTTGGATGGGGGGGAGGTGGAGGTACAGGTGGAGAGCCTTTGCATCCACGGGGATAACCCCAACGCCCCCCAGGTGGCCCGGGCGGTGCGGGAGGCCCTGGAGGCCCAGGGGGTGAGGGTGGAGGCGTTTTGAGCCTCATTAAGCCTCGAGGCTCCCTCCCTTTGGATGGCCTATCCTCGCGCATAGAGCCCCTTTCCCACCAGGTCGCCGCGGTCTACCGGGCTATGCTCCCTAGAGCCCCCATCCGCTTCCTCCTGGCCTATGACCCGGGGGCAGGGAAGACCATCTCATCAAACGAGCTCAGGGCCCGGGGGATGTGGAGCGTTGCTTAGTTGTGCCCCGGGGAACCTGATGGAGGGGCAGGGGGAGCTTTGGGAGAAGCTCGGCCTTCCCCTTGCCCTGGCCACGAGGGAGGCCCTGGAGGTGACCCCCACTGGGAACTTCCTGGAGCACCTTCTGGCCCTCGTCCAGGACTGGGACCTGGTGGTGGATAAGGCCTACGATGACAGCGGGCCTCCAGGGCGAGGAAAACCAAAGGACCAGACGGTACCGGTTGGGCCAGCGCCTTCCCGCCCACACACGGCACCTCCTCACCGTTCCTCAGCAAAGGGGAAGGGTTCTAGCGCAGCTTTTTTCCCCCCTTCCCTGGCTCCAAGGCCTCCAGGAGGGCTTGGAAGAGGTAAGGGTCCGGCTAGGCGATGGAGGGGCGGGCCAGGCCTGAGAGCCAGTCCCCGTCCGTAAGGTCCAGGCGCAAGGGGGTGAGGCTGATGAAGCCCTGGGCTACAGCCCAGCGGTCCGTCCCTTCCTCGGCCTCCCCCTGGGGTTTGGGGACGAACCAGTACCCTTCCCGGCCCAGGGGGTCCAGGGTGGGGACGACCTCCCCCCCGTATCGCCGTACAGACTGCCGGGTCCAGAGGATGCCTTTGGGCTTTGAGGGGAGGTTGACGTTGACCAGGAAGGGCCTGGGGCCCTCTAGGAGGTGGTGGAGGACCTTCCGGATCCAGGGGATAAGGGCCTTGAGGTCTGGCTCGCCCGCCTCCAAAGGCACGCTAAAAGCCGCAGCCGGGAGGCCGAAGAGGTAGCCCTGTTTGGCTGCGGCCACGGTCCCCGAGTGCCAGATCTCGTGCCCTAGGTTGCTCCCGAGGTTCACTCCAGAAAGGACCAGGTCCGCCCCGCCCCAGTCGTAGACCCCCAGGGCCACGCAGTCCGCTGGGGTACCCTCCACCCGATAGGCCTCGAGGTAGGGGAGGTCCAGGTCGAAGAGCCGGGTGGGCTTAAGTCTCAGGGGCCGGCCCAGGGTCACGGCGTGCCCCTGGGCGCTTGTTTCCCACTCTGGGGCCACCACCCGGACCTCCCCTAGATCCAAGGCGGCCCGGGCCAGGGCCAGAAGCCCTGGGCTCAGGATACCGTCGTCGTTGGTGACCAGGATCCTCATGCCCTAAGCCTAAGTCCCCCGGGTCAGAGGGGTGTCAAGCCGGGCCAGGTAGGCCAGGGAGGGGCCCGGGTCCCCCCGGACCTCCAGGACCACGGTCCGGTCCAGATACCCGCCGAGCCAGTCCCGATGGGGGAGAACCCCTTCCCCAAGGTTCAAGTGATCGTCGTAGACCCCTTGGGTGTCGTTGAGGTGGAGGTGGCCCGGTCCCAGGGCCAGCCAGGGCCAGGGCTCCGGGGTCTGGCTGAAGACATGGGCGTGGGCCGGGTCAAAGCAGAAGCCCAGCTCCGGATGGGCTTTAAGGATAGGGGCCAGGGCCTGGGGCTCCGGCTCGTGGGTGTTCTCCAGGAAAAGCCATACCCCTAGTACCCGGGCCCGGCGTAGAACAAGTCCCAGGGTCTCTATCAGCGGGAGGGCCCGCCTCTGGGCTTCCTCTGGGGTGCGGCCATGGGGGATGCCGGAGTGGAAGACCGCCCGGTCTGCCCCGAGCTCTGCCGCCCGGTCCAGGCCCAGGAGAAGGCGGCGTAGGCTTAGGCCCCGTACCTCCGGGTCGGGGGAGAGGAGGTCCAGGTTCCAGAAGGGGAGGTGGACGGAAAGGGGGCGGGGCAGGCGGCGGGCTAGGTCTAGGAAAAGCCCGTCCTCCTCCAGGTACTGGGGGTCTAGGTAGACCTCCAGCCCCACCCCTTCGGGCCAGGGCCGGGGCTTTAGGAGCTGGGCTAGGCTGGTGGCCAGGCGCAGGTCCATGCCTTGAGGCTAGGCTCCTAGGGTCAGGGGGCGGTCAGGCGGGCGGTCTGATCTTCGCCTGACAACCACCCCTTAGCCTCAAACGCGTGATACAAGAAGGTCTACCCCGCACCGTTTGGACCCGACCCCTGCCCCTGGGAGGCTGGGCCGAGGCTTTGGTCCTGGTCCTGCCTGGACTGGTCTTTCTTCTCCTTTTCACCCTCTGGCCCGCCCTCCAGGCGGTCTGGCTTTCCTTCCACCGGGAGGACCTCCTGGGGGTTGAGCGGGAATGGGTGGGGCTTGGGAACTACCTCGAGGCCCTCAAAGACCCCGGTTTCCAGCGGGCCGTGGCCCGGAGCTTCCTCTTCGCCCTCATGGTCCTGCCCCTGCAGCTTTTCCTGGGCCTCCTGGCCGCCCTCCTGGTGGCCCGGCCCTTCCCGGGGGTGGCCCTTTACCGCACCCTCTTTTTCCTCACCACCGCGGTGCCCTCCGCGGTGGCCGCCCTGGCCTGGGGCTGGTTCCTCCACCCCGTGGGGGGGAGCCTGAATAGCCTCCTCCAGGGCTTGGGCCTCCCTCCCCAAGGCTGGCTCACAGACCCAGGCCTCGCCCTTCCCACCCTGGCCCTGGTCACGGCCTGGTCCGGGGTGGGGTTCACCGCCCTCCTCCTCACCGCCGGCCTCCAGCAGATCCCCGAGGAGATTTACGAGGCGGCCCGGATAGACGGAGCCGGGCCCTGGGCCACCCTCTTCCGCATCACCCTCCCCCTCCTTTCCCCCACCCTTTTCCTGGTGGGCCTCCTCGTCCTCCTCGCTAGCCTCACGGCCTTCGCCCCCATCCACCTCCTTACCCAGGGGGGGCCCATGGAGGCCAGCACCACCTGGATCTACCGGATTTATCAGGACGCCTTCTTCAACTTCCGCTACACCTACGCCTCGGCCCAGGCCGTCCTCCTTTTCCTCCTCCTCCTGGGCCTGGCCGCCTTGCAGTTCCTCTTTCTAGGCCGGAGGGTGCACTATGCTTAGGCGTCTGGGGTTTTACCTCCTCATTACAGGCTACGCCTTTCTCCTCCTTTTTCCCCTCCTCACCCTCCTTTCCGCCAGCCTCCGGAGCCAGGAGGACCTCTTCGCCCCGGGGCTTCTTCCCCCACGGCCCACCCTGGAGGCCTACGCCGAGGCCCTGGCCAAACACCCCTTGGGCCGCTATCTGGCCAATAGCCTTCTTGTCTCTTTCACGGCTACCCTGGGTGTCCTCCTCTCCTCCCTGACCCTGGGCTATGCCCTGGCCCGTGTGCCCTTCCGGGGGCAGAGCCTTCTCTTTGGCTTGGTGGTGGCCCTCCTTCTCACCCCGGACGAGGTCCTTTTCCTGCCCCGTTACCTCCTGGTGAGCGACCTGGGCTGGGTCAACACCTACTGGGCCCTCATCCTCCCCTTTACCGCCTCCCCCCTGGGGGTCTTCCTGGTGCGCCAGTTCATCAAGAGCCTACCCCAGGACTATTTCGACGCCGCCCGGATAGACGGGGCCGGGCATCTCCGCACCCTCTGGCACGTGGCCACCCCCCTGATCCTACCGGCCCTGGGGGCCCTGGCCGCCTTAACCTTTATCGGCACCTGGAACATGTACCTCTGGCCCCTGGTGGTGGTGAACCAGGAGAGCCTGATGACGGTCCAGGTCGGGATGGCCAAGATCCGGAGCGTGGAGGTCACGGCCTGGAACGTGATGGCCGCCGCGGCCATCCTGGCCCTTCTCCCCACCCTATTGGCCTTTCTGCTCGCCCAGCGGGCCTTTGTACGGGGCCTCGCTTTAGGCGGGCTGAAGGGGTAAGGAGGTAGAAGATGCGTGGACGAGGTGGTCTAGCGGCGATAGGTTTGGGTTTGGTCCTTCTAGCCCCTCAGGCCCTGGCCCAGCGGGTGACCATAGACTTCTGGCACTCCATGGGCGGGGTCTTGGGGGAGGCCACGGAGGCCCTGGTCAAGGGGTTTAACCAGAGCCAGAACCGGGTCACGGTCCGGGGCCAGTACGTGGGTTCCTACGACGACGGCATCACCAAGCTCCAAGCCGCCCTCAGGAACCGGGGTCAGGGCCGGCCCCATGTGATCCAGGTCTACGATATCGGGGCCCGGTTCATGGCCGATTCCGGCTGGGTCCTCCCCCTGGAGGACCTGGCCCGGGCCAAGGGGTTTGACCTGAACCGCTTGGTCCCCCAGGCCCGGAACTACTACACCGTGGACGGGAAGCTCTATGGCCTCCCCTTCAATAGCTCCAACCCCATCCTCTACATCAACGCCAAGGCCCTGGAGGAGGCGGGGATTCCCTACCGGAACACCTGGAGCCTCAAGGAACTCGAGGAGGCGGCCCGGAAGCTCACGGTCAAGGATGCCTCCGGCCGCACCCAGCGGTATGGCCTGAGCATCCCCATTGACAGCTGGTTCGTGGAGCAGTTCTCCTATAACTCCGGCCAGTACTTCTGCAACAACGAAAACGGCCGCCGGGCCCGGGCCACGGAGGTGGCCTTCACCAACCCCGCCGCCACCGCCCTTTTGGAGACCTGGGCCCGGCTGGTCCGGGAGGGGGTGATGGCCAATACGGGCCGGAACTGGGCGGATAGCCAAAGCCTCTTCGCCCAAGGCCGGGCGGCCATTGCGGTCTACTCCACCGCCTCCCTCACCGGGGTGTTGCGCCAGGTGGGGGGACGGTTCCCGGTGCGCACCGCCTTCTTCCCTTACCTAAACGAGCGGAACGGAACAGCCATCGGGGGGGCGGCCCTTTACCTCCTCAAGGGCTTCTCCCCTGCGGAGACGGAGGCGGCCTGGAGCTTTGTGGAGTTCCTCCTTAAGCCCGAGACCCAGGCCAAGTGGCACCTGGCCACGGGGTACTTCCCCGTGGTCCAGGGGGTGGTGGAAAGGCCCGAGGTGCGGCAGGCCTGGGTGAAGGAGCCCAACTACACCACCGCCTGGCGCCAGCTCACCACCTCCAAGGTGAATCCGGCCTCTGCGGGCTGCCTCATGGGGGGGTTCACGGAGATCCGGCAGCTGGTGCAAAAGGCCATTGAGGAGGCCATCCAGGGCAAGCCGGCCCCGCAGGCCTTAGCCGAGGCCAAGGCCCAGGCCGACCAGGTCCTGGCCCGGTACAACGCCTCTGTGGGCCGGTAGGAGGCCCTCTTCTGACCGGGGCCTGACGGAGGGGTGGGAGGATGAAAAGAAGATGGTCAGCGTCCTCATCCCCACCAAGAACCGCCCCCACCTCCTCCGCCGGGCCCTCCGCTCCCTCCAGGCCCAGGCCTATGGGGCCTGGGAGGCCCTGGTGGTGGACGATGGGGAAGGGGAGGGCCTCGAGGCCGCCCTGGCCCTCCGGGATCCCCGGGTCCGGGCCTTTCCCAACCCGGGGCGGGGCCAGGTGGCGGCCCGGAACGCCGCCTTAGCCCAGGCCCGGGGGGAGGTCATCGCCCTCCTGGACGACGACGACTGGTGGGAGGACCCCCATAGGCTCAACGCCATCCTGGCCCGGCTGGCCCGGGGGCCGGCCCTGGTCTACCAGGGGGGGTGGCTGGTGCGGGAGGAAGGGGGGCTGGAGGTGGACCGCCTCCCCTTTGACCTTGAGGCCACCCCCATCTCCTTAAGGCGGGACAACACCCTCTTGGCCTCGAGCGTGGCCTACCCCCGGGCCTTCCATGACCTGCTGGGCCCCTTTGACCCGGGGATGGGGGACTACTGGGACTGGGACTGGTACCTGAGGGTGGTGGGAGCAGGGCTTCCCCTCCACCGCCTCCCGGGCCGGGGGGTGGCCGTGGGGGTGCACGGGGGAAACGCCTCCTATGGGGCTTGGCGGGCGGAGCGGCAGGCCCACCTGGACCGGCTCTGCGCCAAGCACGGCCTCCCTGGGGTGGTCCTCAAGGACCATCTGCTCCTCCTCCGGAGGGCTTGACCCGGCTCTGACGGAGGCCCCTTACCTTTAGGGCGGGAGGTAGGTATGGGGATGAAGCGTCGGGACCTCCTCAAGGCAGGGATGGCCGTGGGGGCCTTGGGGGCCCTCAAGGTCCAGGCCCAGCAGGCCGAGGCCAACCGCCCCCTGGTGGCCCCTAGGGCCAGGAACGTCATCGTGATGGTCTACGATGGGTTTGGCCTCGAGGACTACGCCATCGCCCAGTACTACGCCCGCCGGGTCCTGGGCCGGCCCCTGGCCCTGGAGCGGTTCCTGAACCGCTCGGCTATGGGGCTTATGACCACCCACAGCCTCACAAGCTTCGTCACCGAGTCCAGCGCCGCCTCCACAGCCATGGCCAGCGGGGTCAAGGTGGTGAACGGGGGGCTCAACGTCCACCCGGATGGCCGCCGCCTCACCCCCATCTTCGCCTTAGCCAAGGCCCAGGGCAAGGCCGTGGGCCTGGTCACCACCACCACCATCACCCACGCCACCCCCGCGGGGTTTGTCATCCAGAACCCGGACCGGAACGCGGAGGAGGAGATCGCCCAGCAGTACCTGGAGTTTGGGGCCGAGGTCTACCTGGGCGGGGGGCAGCGCTTTTTTGACCGGGGGAGCCGGAAGGACGGCCGGGACATGTACGCCGCCTTTGCGGAAAAGGGGTACGGGGTGGCCCGGACCCTCCAGGAGCTGGAGAGCCAGAACGCCTCCCGTCTCCTTGGGGTCTTCAGCCCAAGCCACATCCCTTACGAGATTGACCGGCGCTTCCAGGGGGTGGCTGTTCCCAGCCTGGCCCAGATGGTCCGGAAGGCCCTCCAGATCCTCCCCCAGTACCGGAACGGCTTTGTCCTCCAGGTGGAGGCGGGGCGGATCGACCACACCAACCACCTAAACGACGCCGCCACCGCCCTCTGGGAGATCCTGGCCGCGGATGAGGCCCTGGAACTCCTCCTGAGCTTTGCGGAGCGCTACCCCGAGACCCTCCTCCTCCTGGTCTCGGACCATGCCACGGGGAACCCGGCCCTCTACGGCACCGGGCCCTCCTACCGCCTTTCCAGCCAGGGGATTGACCTCCTCCGGAATGAAAAGGCCTCCTTGGAGTTCATCCTGGGCCGCCTGGGCCGGGAGCCCAGCCCCGAGGCCGTGACGGCGGCCTACCGGGAGTTCAAAGGGGTAAGCCTTACCCCCGACCAGGCCCAGGCCGTGGTGGCGGCCATCACCCAGCGGGTCTACCTCCCCGACGGGGTCCGGTACGGGATCCAGCCCGCCAACACCCTGGCCTGGGTCATGCGCCAGACCCAGGGGAACGCTGTAGACCGGCCCAACATCGGCTGGGCTTCGGGCCAGCATACCGCAAGCCCCGTCCTCTTCGCCCTCTACGCCCAGGGCCTCCGCCCCGGCCGGGTGGGGCTGGTGGACAACACCTACGTCTACACCCTCCTGAGCCAGGCCCTGGGGATCCGGCACCAAAACCCCGTCCTCACGGAGGAGGAGGCCCTGGAACTCCTCCGGAAGGGGCAGGACCGGGGCTGGAACCACCCCGAGGATACCCTGGTCCTGGTCTAGGCTTCCGCCCCAACCCGCCCCCCCGCCTCGGGGGGCGGGAAGGCGTTTAGGGAGGCGGTATGGAGTACTTTAAGGCGGAGCTTTTGGGTACGCTTATCCTCATCCTCATCCACAACGGGGCCGTGGCCGCGGCGCTTTTGGCGCGCTCCAAGGCCCAGGGCTCAGGCTGGCTGGTCATGGCCCTGGGCACAGGGGCGGCGGTGAGCCTCTCCGTTTACGCCGTGGGCCGGGTGAGCGGGGGGCATATCAACGGGTCTAGCCCTGGCCGGGGAGGTGGACTAGGGCCTGGTCCCCTGGTACTGGGCGGGCCAGTTCCTGGGGGCGGTTCTGGTCTGGCTGGCCTATCCGCCCCACTGGGCCCAGACCCCGGACCCTGGGGTTAAGCTTTCCGTCTTCGCCACCTCCCCGGCCATCCGATTCCCCATAGCCAACCCCCTCACCGAGGCCCTGGCCACCGCCCTTTTGGTTTTCGGCGTCCAGGCCATCCTGGCTAACGAGCTGGTCCAGGGCCTTGCCCCCCTCCTCATCGGCCTCCTGGTCCTGGGGATCGCCCTGGGGCTCGGGGGGCCCACGGGGTACGCCATTAACCCCGCCCGGGACCTGGCCCCTAGGTTCGCCCATGCCCTCCTCCCCATCCCCGGCAAGGGGGATTCGGACTGGGGGTACGCCTGGGTCCCGGCGGTGGGGCCTTTGCCGGGTGGGGTCCTGGGGAGCCTGGCCTTTGAGTGGATGGGTTGCGGAAATCCTTCCCCTGCTTTGCCTGGGCCAAGCCTAGGTTGGGTTAAGAGGCTACGCCGGGGGCCCTGCCAGCCCAGCCCGGAATCTTTCCCAGGCTCCTTTCCGGTCAAAGAGGACCACGCCTTCCTCCAGCGCGGCCCGGATGGGCCCCAGGCCCTCCCTGGCCATGCGACCCGCCTCCGCCCAGGTGTAGGCCAGGACCTCCACCCGTCGCACCCCGGGGGGGCGGTAGCGCCAGAACCTTTCCCCCCGCCCCCATGGGACCGGTGATGACCAGCTTCATGCCCCACCCCCAAGGAGGCGTTGCACCCCGAGAAGGAGGCGCTGCCAAAGTCCAGGCCTTTCCTCCCTAACCCCTTCCTCTAACGCCCGAACCACCTCCACCAGGCCCAGGAGGCGGAGCTTGTGGAGGTAATACCGGACCTGATCGAGGGGCAGGTGGAGGCTTTGGGCCAGGATTTGCGCATTAATCCCCCTTTCTAAGAGGGGCTTGGCCCTTTGCCAGAAGGAGAAAAGGGGCTCATCCAGGAGGGGGTCCATCCCCGGTTTTAGCCGGAAGCGGGTCCTGGGGTCGGGGAGGGCCTCATGGTAGGCTGAAAGCTCGTCTACTAGGGTGATGGTGGCCATGAGGAGGCGCTCCACCGGCCAGTCCAAACCCCTGGGCACGGGCCCAGGATGGAACTCAAACGCCCCCTCCCTGGCGTTCATGAGCTCCACCATCCGGGCCCGCGCCTCCAAAGGGTCCAGCCTCCGGCCCCCCTCCAGGACCTCCTGAAGCCGACCCCCCGCAAGCCCCAGGCTTAAGCGGCTTTGAGGCAGGATAAGGTCTAGGTAGCCTTCCCGCCGGGCCAAAAGGGACAGGAGCTCAGGCAAGGGAAGGTCCCGGAGATTGCCGAAGAGGGCCATGGGTCTACCCCAGAATCTGGGCCACGCGGCTTGCTACGGAGCGGGCCTCGAGGTGGATGAGGCCTAGATTCGCCCCCTGGGGGGCCTGGACGGCCATCACCCCCTTGTCCCCGGCGGCGTAGACCACCAGGTACC
>FWWM01000914.1_pt1 | contig 70299 bp, 55 predicted proteins | sample 2228351 | NCBI WGS metagenome assembly FWWM01 (sample SAMEA103939774, study PRJEB20133) | metagenome | reverse complement strand
ATCGGTAGCGGGAGCCGCGTCGCGGTGTTCCCCCGGCATTTCCCCGGTTATGGCGCTGCCGACCGTCTGGCCAGCGTTGAAGTCCCCACTGTGCGCCGCACGCTGGATCAGCTCACCCAGTTTGATCTACAGCCTTTCTTCGCTGTCACCGGCGGCACGGACGATGCGGCAACCCTTGCCGACGGGCTGATGACCGGCCATATCCGCTATCTGGGTTTTCAGGGAGATAACCCGCGCCAGGCCACCCGCCCGATCAGCCTCGACCCCCTGGCGCTCCAGGTGCTGATGAGTATCGAGCCGATCGCGAGCTGGCGCAGCGGCGGCGGCCTGTTGATCACCGATGCGCTGGGGCAGCGCGGTGTTGTGCGCTTCTATGACCCGCGCGAGCTAACCGTGCGCAATCGGCGTATTGCTCAGGATGCCCTGCTGGCCGGGAATGATCTGCTGTTCCTGGGGAACTTCGGCACTGTGCCCGAAGACAACCAGGATACAACCATCCGTGATACAATCGATTTCTTTACGCAGGCTTACACAGAGGACCCGACTTTCCAGCAGCGCGTCGATGACGCCGTGCGGCGCATCCTGCGTAAGAAGCTGGAACTGTATGGCCAATTCACCCTTGACGCCGTGCTGCCCGATCCGGAGGGGGTTGAAGCCCTGGGAGCTTATGGCGACATCAGCCTGCAGACAGCACGCAGGTCGCTTACCCTGCTGTCACCGGACCAAGTTGACCTGCTCAGCTCACCGCAGGCGGGCGATGACATCGTTGTCTTTACCGATGTGCGTACCTACCGGCCGTGTGAGGCCTGCGCGGAACGCCCGATTGTGGCGGTTGATGCGCTTCAATCGGCCATCCTGCGCCTTTATGGGCCGCAGGCCAGCGGGCTGGTTGGCTTTGCTGACATCAACAGCTTCACGTTTGAGCAGCTCGACAGCTATCTGCGCTTCGGCTCGCCAACGGGCACTCCCGATGCCACCGCTGTCCCTGATCCGCTGGCGATTGCACTGGCTGACGCCGACTGGGTTGTGTTTGTAATGCTCGGCGTCAACCCGGATGTGCCCGCCTCAATGGCCGTCAAGCAGTTCCTGGCGGATCCGCCGGTTGATGCCGATGCCCAGCTTGTGGTGATGGCGATGAATGCGCCGTACTACCTGGACTCAACGGAGATCAGCAAACTGGCCGCGTTCTACGCCCTGTATAACAGCACCCCGCCGTTCATCGATCTGGCTGCGCGCGCTTTGTTCCAGCAGGCCCCGATCAGCGGCGCCTCCCCGGTGTCTGTGGCCGGGATTCGCTACGACATCCTGAGCGCCACTTCGCCAGACCCGGCCCAGGTGATCAAGCTATCTTACACCTTTGGAGTGCTGGAAGCCAGCAGCGATGTAACTGCCACCCCTGATATCTCGGGCCAGCGAGGAGATACCCTGACGGTCTCTACCAGCGTGATCCTTGATCGCAATGGCCACCCTGTACCCGATGGCACACCGGTTGAACTGGTGCTGAACTACCTCAGCGCCGGGCTGCGCGACACGATCGCACTGGAGACGGTGGGCGGGACGGTGCAGGCCAGCGTGCTGCTCGACCGACCCGGATCACTGGAGATCACCGCGGCCAGCCCGCCTGCCACCAATTCGACGACTATCCGGCTGACCGTGCCCGATACAGGCGAGGCGATTGTCGATGTGGTGGACCCGGAGATCACGCCTGCCGCTTCGCCGCAGCCAACCATTACCCCGCTCCCCCAGCAACTGATCCCTGAGGCGACGCCGACCCCCGAGCCGGAGCAGGGCGAGCCAGCCGGGCAGCCCTCGGTTGAGTTCGCCGATCTGTTCCTGTCGCTGCTGGGAATGGTAATCGCCGGGCTGATCATATTCGCTTTTTTCTTCGCCCGGCAGGACCTTAATGCAGGGCTGCTCCACGCTCTGCCGACGATAGTGGTGGGCCTGATCGCCTACAACTATTATGCGCTGCTGCTACCGGGCGCGGGGCTGCTGTATGGGTTGCTGGGGGAGACGTGGGCTGCCCCGGCTGCGAGCTGGGCAGGCAGTCTGCTCGGCCTGGGGATTGTCAGGCTGGGGCTGTATGTCTGGGATCGCTGGGCAGTGCAGACCTCACGATCCCGGAATAAGCGGCGAGAAGAGGGTCGTTAGCAGGGAAAGGATCAGCATACCGGCTGCTGCCAGCAGCAGGATGCGATTGATTGGTGCGATGTGGCTAAGGCGCGCCTCACCAGTGCGGGGTGACCAGCGGCCCAGCGGCCCGGTGGAGAGCAGCAGATCGCGGAATGTCTCGACATCAGGCGGGCGATCTTCGGGGTGCATCTCCAGTGCCCACAGCACAGCCTGTTCCGTCCGCAGGCTGATAGCCGGGTTGATGGCGCGCGGGGGGATCAGCGCATCAGGGTGCAGGAAGCGCGTTTTGGCCTCGGCGGGCGGCTGTCCGGTCAGCAGATGGTACAGAGTGGCCGCCAGGGAGTAGAGGTCAGAGCGCGCGTCGGTATGGCCGGTGTCCCCGCCGTACTGCTCCAGCGGAGTATAATGTGCAGACCCGCGGCCCTGCACCACCGTCACCGTGCGGTCGTCCTCAGGGATCATGAGCTTGACCAGCCCAAAATCAACCAGCTTGATCAGCCCCTCAGGGGTCAGCTTGATGTTGGCGGGCTTGATGTCACGATGCAGGACCGGAGGCTGCTGGCTGTGGAGATAACTGAGGGCATCGCAGAGCTGGGCGGCCCAGTCAAGCACCAGATGCTCGGGAAGAAAGCCATTCTTCTGGCTGGCCTCCTCGATCTTCTGACGCAGATCGACACCAGGCACGAAGTCCATTACCAGGAAATCCCTGTTGCCATCGTTAAAGAAATCGGATACTTTAGGCAGGTTAGGATGATCCAACCGGGCGAGTATGCTGGCCTCGCGGTAGAACTGCTCGCGAGCCTGCCGCTGCTGCTCGGGGGAGCTGTTGGGGTCGATCTGAATCTCTTTGATCGCGCAGAAGCGCCCTTCGAGGCGCTGATCTTCGGCGCGGTAAATCGATCCCATCCCACCCTGGCCAACAGAGTGGACGATCCGGTAGCGTGATCGAAGGACGCTGTCCGGTTTCAAAGGCGGCAGCAAGACGATCTCCTTAAGCCCCGGCGGTATCTCCCGTTTATGGGACGTGCGGACGCTGGGGGCACAGTGATTTGTGGCAATTATAACACATCCGTGTGGTGACGGAGAAAAGTGATGAACGAACGCCAATTGAACAAGGATAAGCCGGTGCTGCTCATTGTTGAGGGGGAGATGCGCGGGCAGCAGTGGGTGCTGCATGCTGACGAGCTATTGATTGGCCGTGGGGCCGACTGCGATATTGTCATCCCCGATTCACGTGTCTCACGTGAGCATGCCCGCGTTTTCCGCCGCGAGGGGGCCTACTTCATCGAGGACTTGCACAGCAAAAACGGGACCTATCTCAATGCCATCCGGCTGGAGGGAGAGCAAGAGATCCGCGAGGGAGATGAGATTCAGATCGCCCTGGCGGCCAAGCTGAAGTTCATCGGCACCGAGGCCACCGTTCCGCTTACCATTGAAGAATATGTGGATTCCGAGCGTGGGCTGCGGCTCGACCCGCACACCCGCCAGGTGACGATCGACGGCAGGCAGCTTGATCCGCAGCTCTCGCTCTATCAATATCGCCTGCTTGAGCTGCTATACCAGCGCAATGGGGGTATCTGCACCCGCGACGATGTGGTGCGGATGGTGTGGCCTGACGCAGTTGAGGAAGGTGTGAGCGAGCAGGCGATCGACGCATTGGTGCGCAGGTTGCGCGACCGCCTGGCCGAGATATCCGATCATCAGTACATCGTCACAGTACGGGGGCATGGGTTTCGCCTGGAGCAGCCGCGGCAGGAGTGAGCCGCGTTGGGATATGCAGCCGCGTACGAGGGAGATCAAAAGCGCCCCTCCTGCATCGGGCGGGGGAGGCGCTTTGCTTTGTCTGGCCGCAGGGGCAGGGGCGGGGGATCAGTCGGCCTCAAAGGCGACGTAGTCCTCGTATATCAGGGCCTCAGCAGGGATCTGCAGCCGGTCGAGCAGGTCGGCGATAGCGGCGGCCTTGCTCTCGGCATCGGTCAATGACCAGGTGCGGCTCTTGATCTCCAGAAAATAACCGTCCATGGCGGGCTCATTGAGCTGATCAAGGTTCACATACAGACGCAGGTCGTTGTAATCGATGTGCCAGCGCAGCCGTTCTTTGGTGACGGTGCGCTCTGAGGCAGCCTGGAAATACTCGCGGTAGAAGCGCAGCGGCCGGGTTGCCGGGGAGATATAACGCGAATGCGACAGCACGACGGCCCGGCTGAACTCACGCTCCTTGCTCTGGGAGGTCAGGGTCAGCCGGGTTCGCACGGTGGATATCTGCCCGTCCTTGTCGACGAAGTCATCCTCGCGGTAGCGCACGCGGTAGAAGTCCGGGGCACCGAACTCGAAGTAGGTGTCATACTGGCGGTAGTGGGTGTGACGCGCGATGGTGATGTCCTTGCTCTCAAGCAGGTTATACAGCCGCTGAGGGTCCTCCAGGCGGGCTTTGACCTGGACCTCAAAGCTCTCCTCGCGCTGCAACTCACCGATGGCCAGCAACTTGGAGAGGATATCGCCCTCGCGCTCGATCAGGAATGCGTCGATGCGGCGGGCGTATTCGGCTGCTTCGGCCAATATGGGGCCAACATCGATGGTTTGCAGCGCACGGTCACGCATCAGCACCCGGCCGTTGCAGACCACATCGCACACATCGCTGGCCTTGCTGGCGTACACCAGCCGTGAATACAGGGCATCGGAGTCATGAGAGAAGTGTGGCCAGTTGTGCAGCCTGGAGAGGGTCACGGTGGCGATGTCGGCGCGTTTGCCCACTTCCAGCGACCCGGTCAGATGGTCGATGTGCAGCGCCCGCGCGCCCATGATGGTAGCCATCTCGAATGCCTGACGTGCCGGGAGCGTGGTGGGGTCCGGTTTGTCGGTGGCCACTTTGGCGATGAACGCCGCCAGCCGTGTCTCCTCGAACATGTCCAGGTCATTGTTGCTGGCAGGGCCATCGGTGCCGATGCCGACCTGCAGTCCCAGGTCCAGCATCTGACCCACCCGGGCGATGCCGCTGGCCAGCTTCAGGTTGCTGCTGGGGTTGTGTGCCACCCCGGCATGGTGGTTCTTGAGCGTGCGCATCTCGCCCTGATCGACGTGCACACAGTGTGCAGCGATCACCTTTGCCTCGAGTATGTTTTGCTTTTTAACCCAGGGGATCACCGGCATACCGTGCTCGCGACGGCTGTCGAGCACCTCCTGCGCTGTCTCTGAGAGGTGGATGTGCAGAGGCACGTCGAACTCGAGTGCGAGGGCGGCGCAGGCCTGGAGGATCTCGGCGGTGCAGGTATAGGGTGCATGGGGGGCCACCGCCGGGATGATCAGCGGATGGTCCTTCCATTTGATGATGAACTCGCGGCACAGCGCCAGGGCCTCCTCGTAGCTGTCGGCGTCAGGTGCAGGGAATTTCAGCACCGTCTGGCCACACACGGCCCGCATCCCTGCCTCGGCTGTGGCCTCGGCCACAGTGTCCTCGAAGTAATACATATCGGCGAAGGTGGTGATGCCAGACTGGATCATCTCAGCGCAGCCCAGCAGGGTACCTAACCGGACGAACTCCGGGCTGACGAACTCGCGCTCGGTGGGCATCATGTAGCCGATCAGCCAGACGTCGAGACGCAGGTCGTCGGCGAGGCCGCGCAGGAGCGTCATGGGGACGTGGGTGTGAGCGTTAACCAGGCCAGGGATCACCGCCTTGCCACTGCAGTCGATCACCTCGGGGGCGGTGAACCGGCCCATAATGTAGGAAGTCTCACCAACCCCCACAATAGTGTCGCCTTTGATCGCCACAGCGCCCTCAGGGATGATACGAAAATCGGCGTCCATCGTCACCACGACCCCGCCGGCCAGTATCCGATCTACCTGTTCCATGCTTGCCTCCGTTTGATTCTTGCTGCTATTATAGCCATACCCTGCAAGCATCACTACCATACCCGGTAAGGAGACCCGAACAAGCTTGAATTCATCGCGTATATTCCGCATGATAGAAGGTGGCCTGGTGATTCTGTTCTTCATTCAGGCCACACGGGTGGTTTTGGCCGTACTGCTAGGCATGTCGCTATCAGCGCTGGCTGCCGGGCAGTTGGAGGGGCCGGTCATTGCGGCCCATCTGCTGCTGCTGGCCGGTGTGCTGGTGGTGTGGTTTGCCCCACGGCAGCGGCGCAGGCTGCCTGAGACGCTCAGCCTTGCCGCGATCGTTGTGGGGCTGGCCCGGGTGGGGCTGGCATTTCAGGCGCAGCCGGTGCGGCTCTATGCTGGTATCCTGCTGATCACGGCGGCGGTGGTGTACATGGCCTCCCTGATCCGTGCAGGGTGGCGTGCCTGGGTGGTGACATTCATCACGGGGTTGATGGCCGACCAGCTTTTCCGGGCTTACGATACTTATGATATCTCGTTGCGTGCCTGGCATCTGGTGTCTGTTGGTGATCTGCTGTATCGGGTGCCGTGGGTGGCTGTTCAGGTGGTGCTTTCGGCCCTGCTGATCGTGATCAGCCGGCTGGCGCGGCGCAGCGCGCTGCGTGAACCTTACGAGCCTGCTGTGCTGGATATATGGGGCGGGCTGGCGGTGGGCGGCTTGCTGGCACTTGAGATTGTGCTGCTGGCGATGCCCAATGTCGTGGCCCGCTGGGCCGGAGTACCCTATCAGGGTGTGGTCCCGTGGCTGCTGCTGGCGACGGCGCTGGCGCTGTTGCCGGTCAACCGGGGTGCGGTGGGGCATCTGCTGGCGCTGTTTGACGAGCGCCTGCGTGGCCTGGTGTGGACGCTGCTGTTCATCTTGCTGATCGTGGTCGGCAACCGCTTCGGCGGGACTGCCGGGGTCTGCTTTCTGGTGATCGCGCAGACGATGGCCGTGCTGCTGCTATGGTGGATCCCACGCCCCCTGGCTCCTGGCCAGCCAGACCTGTCTGGCCCTTTGTTGAGCCTGGGGATGCTGGCCTGTGTGCTGTTGGTTTACCTGTACAGCATGGCGTTTGAGTATGCAGCGGCCTTTCCCGGTCTGGAGGGGCAGGCGCTAACCGCCGTGCTGATGGCATCGGTATTGCTGTGCCTGCCCCTCCTGATGGGGCGCGAGGATGATCCCTGGATGGTGCCCCCCCTCGCTGCGGCGCGCGGCCTGCCACTGGTCGTGGTGGCGCTGGTGACCGTCGCCGGTTTGCTGCTCAGCGGAGCTGGCCCAGCGCCTGGCCCGGCGGCCCGTGATGCGCTGCGGGTAGCAACCTATAACATCAACGGGGGATATGACGCCTCAGGGGTGTACCGCCTGGAGCTGACTGCGCTGACTATCGAGGCGAGCGCCGCCGATGTGATTGTGCTTCAGGAGGTCGATACAGGGCGCCCGCTGAGCTATGGAGTCGATCAGGTGCAGTTCCTGGCACGGCGGCTGGGCATGTATCAGGTATACCAGCCGACTGTCGAATATATGCATGGCATTGCCATCCTGTCGCGCTGGCCGATCATTGAGGAGTGGGGGATGCTGCTGCCCGTCTCCGGTGAGACGCGCGGAGCAGTGGGAGTTGTGCTGCGCAACGCTGACAGCGGACGGGAGGTGGCTCTGGCGGGGGCGCATCTGGCTCCCGGCCCGGTCGACGAACGCCTGCAGCAGCTTGCTGTGCTGGTCGACTTGCTGGGGGAGGCATCGCCGGCGGTGCTGGCCGCCGATCTGGCTGCCGATCCTTCCGACGTGGTCTACCAGCAGCTTGTGGGCAGCGGCTTTGTCGATCCCGATGCTGTGCTGGGTATTGAGCGCGGATACACCACCCCGGCGGTCAACCCGGTAGTGCGGCATGACTATGTGCTGGCTCGCGGCTTGCTGCCGATGGACGCGCGTCAGGTAGACAGCCCGGCCTCTGATCACCGGCTGGTGGTGATCGAGCTGGCATGGCCCGACGACATCAGCGGCGGCCCAGGTTAAACGCCTCGTCAAGAGATAGCAGCGGCGTGGTTTTCAGAGCTGCACGGGCGCGATCCAGCTTCAGGGTTAGGTTCGCCGGGCGGCGAATTCCCTCCTCATGGATGCTGACAGGCCGGGCGTGCTTCTCGGCGCTGTATCCGGCAGCCTCCAGCAGCCGGGCGCCCAGCTCCCAGCGCGAGATGCTCTGCGGCCCGGCGACGTTGAGTATCCCGCTGATCGGGGTATCAGCCAGCTCGAGGACGGCCTTGGCGAGGTTGAGGGCCCACATCGGCATGCGGATCTCATCCACAAACAGCGGCACCTGCTTGCCAGCCCGGATGTGATCCAGCATCCATGCCAGTTGATAACTGCCGGGGCGGAAGTCATAGATCAGGCTGGTGCGGATCACGAGCGCGTTCTCTGCTGCCGTGAAGAGCTGCTCGATCTCAGCCTTGACCTGCCCATACTCACTGAGGGGGGCAGGGGGGTCGTATTCGTCATAGGGGGGCCGGGTGCCGTCAAACACCATGTCGCTTGAGAAGGTGATCAGGCGGCATCCGATCTGACTGGCGGCCTCAAGGATATGACGGGCGGCCAGCCGGCTGGTCTCGGCCATGGGGCGGGTGCGGTCAGAGGTAGCGGCGTGGATGATCACATCCGGGCGTCGATCGATCGCAAGCTGCAGCACGGCGTCGCGGTCGCGCAGGTCGAGCTGTACCGCCTCGCCTCCGCCAACCGCCCGGTTGAGGTAATAGGTCGCTGTTGTGTCACTGCGCTGCGAAGCAAGCTCGGCCAGGCGGAAGCCCACGACGCCGCTCGCGCCGGTGATCAACATCCGGCTCATTCTTCTTGCACACCGGAGCGCAGCATCTCAAGGGCCATGCGCGCAGCTTCCTGAGCAGCCATCTGTTTGCTGGTGCCTTTGCCCTCGGCGTAACGTCTCCCGTTGATCACAACCGCAATGGTGAAAACTTTAGCGTGATCGGGGCCTTCGCTGCGGACGGTCTCGTAGATCGGGGTGGCTCCCAGATAACGCTGTACATGTTCTTGAAGCTGGCTCTTGGGGTCCTTATCCAGCTCCAGCCGGATGATCTCATCGAGGGCGCGCTCAAACATGGGGTTGACAAAGGCCCGCACGGCTTCAATGCCCTGGTCAAGGTAGAGTGCCCCGATCAGCGCCTCGAAGGCATTGCACAGATTGCCTTCGCGCTCACGCCCATGGCTTTCCTCCTCGCCATGACCCAGCAGCAGCGCACGGTTCAGGCCGCATTCCAGAGCGAAGGCCGCCAGCGTCTCGCGGCGCACCAGGGCAGCACGCAGCCGTGTGAGCCGTCCCTCCTGCGCTTCCGGAAAGCGGTTGTACAGAAGCTCTCCGCTGAGAAAGTCAAGGATTGCATCCCCCAAGAACTCAAGACGCTGATTGTCTTCAAGCCCGCGAGTTGGGTTCTCGTTCAGGTAGGAGGGGTGTGTCAGCGCCCGCAGCAGCAAGGATCGATCGTTGAAGATGAGGCCAGTCTCTTGCTGGAATCGCGTCAGGTTGCCGTTGATCATACTGCCCATGCATGTGTCCTTGTCGTGGTGGCTGCGGTGCCCTCAACTGGCCGGGGTTATCCTTCGAATGCCCGGATGACCAGCACCGAGTTGTGCCCGCCAAACCCAAAGGCGTTGCTGACTGCGGTCCGAACACGCACTTCGCGGGCCTGGTTGGGGATGTAATCCAGATCGCATTCGGGGTCCGGCTCGTGATAGTTGATGGTAGGCGGCAGGATGCCATCGCGGATGGCCTGGGCGCAGAACATGGCTTCAACAGCACCGGTGGCGCCCATCATGTGGCCTGTCATGCTCTTGGTTGAGCTGACAGGGATGCGGTAGGCCAGATCACCCAACGCATATTTGATCGCCTTGGTCTCGGCGACATCGTTCAGATCGGTGCCGGTGCCGTGTGCGTTGACGTAATCGACCTCGTCGGGGTTGATGCGTGCGTCGGCCAGTGCCAACTTGATGGCACTGCCACTACCGGAACCGTCCTCGGTAGGGGCGGTGATGTGATAGGCGTCGGCTGAGGCAGCGTAACCCGCGATCTCAGCGATGATAGTGGCCCCGCGCCGCCGGGCGTGCTCCAGGGTCTCAAGGATAAGGATAGCGGCCCCTTCGCCCATGATCAGCCCGTCTCGATCGGCGCTGAAAGGGGAAGGCGTGCCCTCGCTGCGGTGGCTGTAAGCGGCGACCTTGTCAAATGTCCCAATGCCCAGCTCGTGGATGCCAGCCTCGCTGCCGCCTGCGATCATCACATCGACCACGCCGCTGCGCAGCAGATGGAACGCAATCCCTACCCCGTCGGAGCTGGACGCGCAGGCTGATGCCACCGAGAAGCACGGGCCGCGCAGCCCATACTTGATGCTGATCAGCCCCGCTGCTCCGTTGGACATGATCTTGGGGATGGCGAACGGGCTGAGGCGGCGTACTCCCTCGCGCTGCATGATCTCGATCTGCTCGCGGAATGAGATGAACCCTCCGCTGGCACTGCTGACGATCACACCGGCGCGCAGGTCGGTGAGCTTGCTAACGTCTAGCCCGCTGTGCTGCACAGCCTCCTCGGCGGCTGCCATAGCCATCCATTCGAAGCGATCCATACGGCGCACCTCGCGGCGATCAAGGTGTTCCTCTGGGTTGAAATTCTTGATCTCTGCGGCCAGCTTGACCGGGAAGTCGGACGTATCAAACAACGTGATTGGTCCCACTCCTGATGTGCCGCGAATGGCCTGTTGCCAGCTTTCTTCTGCGGTATTGCCCAGCGGTGTCAGCGCCCCAAACCCGGTGATCACAACACGATGCATGTATCAGTGCCTCCCTGTTTGATGTCTCTCTGTTTGAGAATGTTACAAGGCTCGCACAGCGCGACCGACCGAACGCTGCGGTGGCTGCCCGCCCTCACCGACCGGGGCCGATCGGCAGGCCGGGATGATGTGCGGGTAGGCTGCGTGGCTGCCGATCAGCGCCGACAGAGGTATTCCAAGCTCCTGTCCTGGCTAAGCGAATTATACCATCACCCCTGAGTGAGGCAATCCGACCGGCGGGCATTTGGGCCGATAGGGTGGCGGGATGGATGGGCTTTCGCACAGGGTGATATGGTATAATCCGCGGGCTGAACAGGAGGACGAGGATCATATGCTGCGTGACTCACTTCGCCGCACGCGCCAGGCTTTCTTTGGCCGGCTGACAGCGCTGCTGGGCGGCTCCGAGATCGACGACGATACGTGGGAAGACATTGAGGCGCTGCTCATCCAGGCCGACCTGGGCGTCGAGACGGCGCTGGCCGTCACCGGTAGCCTGCGCCGCCGTGTGGTGCAGGAGGGGCTAACCACACGTCAGCAGGTCCAGGCGGTGCTCAAACAGACCCTGCTAGAGATGCTTCCCCCCCCTGCCACTGACTCATTGTCGGAGCAGCGGCTGCTCTCGGTGGTTCTGATCGTCGGGGTGAACGGCTCTGGCAAGACCACCACCATCGCCAAGCTGGCGCATCGCTATAAGCAAGAGGGGCGCCGCGTGATCCTGGCTGCTGCCGATACGTTCCGCGCAGCAGCGGTCGAGCAGATCAAAGCCTGGGGTGAGCGCCTGGATGTGCCGGTGATTGCCGGGCAGGCCGGAGGCGATCCGGGTGCGGTGACCTACGATGCCATCCGGGCAGCGCGCGCCCGCGACCGCGACCTGCTGATCGTTGACACAGCCGGGAGGCTGCACACCAAGTACAACCTGATGGAGGAGCTAAAGAAGATTCGCAAGGTTGCTCAGAAGAACGTGCACGCTGCCCCGCATGAGGTCTGGCTGGTAGTCGATGGTACCACCGGGCAGAACGCACTGAGCCAGGCCAGGCACTTCAAAGAAGCGGTGGGGGTGACGGGAGTGATCATCACCAAGCTGGACAGCACAGCACGCGGTGGTATGATCTTCGCGATTGGTCATGAGCTGAACCTGCCGGTGCGGTTTGTTGGGGTAGGGGAGCGTGTCGAGGACCTGCTTCCCTTCGACCCCGCCGCGTTTGTGGATGGGTTGTTTGACTCCTGACGGCGGGCCGCCGATCAGGGAACTAATAGGAGGTAGAGATGGAAGACCTTGTGACAAGATTGGAAGACCTGCAGCGGCGCATCGAGCACCTTGGGGTGCGTCTTTGACATCGCCAAAAAGCGTAGCCAGCTTGAGGAGATAGAGAAGCAGTCAACCGATTCGAACTTCTGGAGCGACAGCCTGACTGCCCAGAAGCTTATGAAACAGGCAGCGCGTCTACGTACGGAGGTCAACCGCTGGGCTGACATCAGTCAACGCATTCGGGACGCGCTGGAGCTTGCCGCCCTGGATGACGAGAACCTGCGCCCCGAACTTGAGGCCGAGGTGGATGATCTTGAGGCCGTGATGGAGCGGCTGGAGTTCGCCACCATGCTCTCCGGGGAATATGATAACGAGGACGCTATCCTGGCGATCCACGCCGGTACCGGGGGCATCGATGCGATGGACTGGGCGGAGATGCTGGAGCGCATGTATCTGCGCTGGGCTGAGTCGCGGGGGTTCAAGGTGCAGGTCATCGACCGCAGTGAGGGGGAGGATGCAGGCGTCAAGAGCGTGACCATGATCATCAGCGGGGACTGGGCCTATGGCTATCTGCGCTCTGAGCGTGGCGTCCACCGTCTGGTAAGGCTTTCGCCCTTCGATGCGGCCCATCGCCGCCATACTTCGTTCGCACTGGTTGAGGTATGGCCTGATATTCAGGATGAGATCGAGATCGAGATCGACCCGAACGATCTGGTGATCGAGACGTTCCGCGCTGGCGGGGCAGGGGGCCAGCATGTGCAGAAGAACGAGACGGCTGTACGCATCACCCATGTTCCCACCGGCATCGTGGTGAGCTGCCAGAACGAGCGCTCGCTAACCCAGAACCGTGAGTCGGCGCTGCGGGTGCTGCGCGCCCGCCTGCATGAGCTGGAGCGCGAGCGCCAGGAGGCTGAACTTGCCGCCCTAAAGGGAGGATATGTGAACGCCAACTTCGGCAACCAGATCCGCTCGTATGTGCTGCACCCCTACCAGATGGTGAAGGATCACCGCACGGATTACGAGACCGCGAACACGGCAGCCGTGCTGGATGGGCAGCTTGACGGGTTTATGGAGGCTTACCTGCGCAGCGGTGTGAAGTGAGGCTGACAGCAAGACAGTGCAGGGCGCAGGCGCATGGCTGCAAGGTCGTGCGCCTTTGCTGCCCCACCTCTAGAATACGTGCTATCGCACTGGAATCGGAAGATGCCCATTGACACCGGAGGCACTTCCGGTGTATAATCACAGTTCGCCTGTAGACATCCGAATAGGTTAAGGCTGCTCTTGAGCTTGATAACCACCCGTACGCAACTCACATGCGCTGGAAGCACAAACTCCAAGCGCTGTTTGCGCTTATGGGGGACAAGCTCTTTGCACTGGGTTCTGGCAGCAGTGCTGAATTGAGGAGGTAGTATTCCGTGCACAGCCGTGATCAAGAAGCTGGTCTGGTAGCAAAAGATTTCAGGGCATTGCGTGTGAGCCTGGCTTCACCCGAGCAGATCCGCTCGTGGTCGTATGGGGAAGTCACCAAGCCGGAGACGATCAACTATCGGCGGCTCCGCCCGGAGAAGGATGGCCTCTTCTGTGAAGCTATCTTTGGCCCTACACGCGACTGGCAGTGTTACTGCGGGAAGTATAAGAACGTTCGCTACAGAGGGATCGTCTGCGATAAGTGCGGTGTCGAGGTAACCCGCGCAACGGTGCGCCGTGAGCGGATGGGGCATATTGAGCTGGCGGCACCGGTGGCTCATGTGTGGTACACGCGCCGTGTGCCCAGCTATCTGGGGTTGCTGCTGGACGTATCGCGCCGAAACCTGGATCGCGTGCTGTACTTTGCCCAGTACGTGATCACGTATGTGGACGAAGATGCGCGTCAGAAGGCGCTGAAGCGTCTTGATGAGGAGATGAAGGCTGAGATCGCGGCGGTGCGTGCTGAGGCAGACGAGCGCATCCGGGCGATTGAGCACAAGCGCGACGAGGCCCTGGGCGCTATCGGCGTGCATCAGGATTCGATCGATACCTCCTACGATGAGGAGCTGGCACGGCGCACCGACATGCTGATGCACGCGGCGCAGGTGTTCCAGGCTCAGCTTGAGGAGAGCATTGGCAAGAAGGTTCGCAAGGCGATGGTCTTCGAGGATCGGGTGATCGTCGAGGCCGGCCAGATAGTCAGCAATGAACACATCACGCTCGTGCAGGAGCATGCGGCCCAGCTGCTCAACGAGATCCAGGCTGACGTGACCGAGCGCCGTCAGGCGGACCTTTACAAGGCGGGCGGTGAGCCGGAGATGATCAGGGCTGCTGCCGCTGAGGAAATCCTGGCGATTGAGGATGAGGTTCGTGCCCGGAGTGATGAGATCGCCCAGCGGTATGCCGACCAGCGTAACGAGCTGGAGGGCCTGCAGCAGATGCAGTTCCTGGGTGAGCCGCGCTACCGCGAGCTGAAGCACCGCTACGGCCAGGTGTTCAAGGCGGGCATGGGCGCGGGTGCGTTCCATGATATCCTGAAGACGATGGACCTTGATGCGCTGAGCAAGGAGCTGTGGAACGAAGTCCGGACCACGCGTTCCAAGCAGCGCAAACGGAAAGCCACCAAGCGGCTTCGTGTGGTCGAGTCACTCCGTACCAGCGGCAACCGCCCGGAGTGGATGATCCTGACAGTCCTGCCAGTGATCCCTCCCGACCTGCGGCCGATGGTTCAGCTCGACGGTGGGCGCTTTGCGACCTCGGACCTGAACGACCTGTATCGCCGTGTGATCAACCGCAACAACCGCCTGAAGCGGCTGCTTGAGCTGGGCGCCCCCGATGTGATCGTGCGCAACGAGAAGCGCATGCTTCAGGAAGCTGTAGACAGCCTGATCGACAACAGCCAGCGGGGCAGGGCGCTCAGCCGCCGCGGGCGCCGGGAGCTGAAGTCGCTCAGCGACATGCTGAAAGGCAAGAAGGGCCGCTTCCGCCGCAACCTGCTCGGTAAGCGCGTGGACTATTCTGGCCGCTCGGTGATTGTGATCGGCCCCAAGCTCAAGCTACATCAGTGCGGCCTGCCAAAGGCAATGGCCCTTGAACTGTATAAGCCCTTTGTGATCAGCCGGCTGGTGGACCAGACGATCGCCACCAATGTCAAGGGGGCCAAGCGCATCATCGACCGCGGGAAGGCTGAGGTGTGGGAGGCGCTGGAGGCGGTGATCCAGGAGCGTCCTGTGCTGCTGAATCGCGCGCCTACGCTGCATCGTCTGGGGATCCAGGCCTTCGAACCCATCTTGGTGGAAGGCAAGGCGATCCAGATCCACCCCCTGGTATGTACAGCGTTCAATGCCGACTTCGACGGTGACCAGATGGCTGTTCACGTGCCGCTCAGTGAGAAGGCCGTGCGTGAGGCACGCGATTTGATGCTGAGCTCGCGCAACCTGCTGAAACCAGCTGATGGCACACCAATCGTTGGCCCCAGCAAGGACATGGTGCTGGGCATCTACTACCTGACGATGGAACGCCCCGGCTGGGAGATCAGCAAGGTTGACCCCACAAAGGTCAGGGCGTTCTATGACATCGATGAGGTCGAGATGGCACTGGCGCTGGGACAGCTTCACCTGCATACGCCGGTTCGCATCTACCGCATCAGCGATGCAGGGGAGCCACTTGAGAAGCCCCTGGTGACGACGGCGGGCCGCTGTATCTTCAATCGCATCGTGCCCGATGAGCTGCGCTGGGTGAACGAGACGCTTGATAAGAAGGCTATCACCAAGCTGGTGGGTAAGGTTCACACCCTGTACGGCTCCGAGCTGACGGTAGAATTTGTGGACCAGGTGAAGAACCTCGGCTTCCTGTATGCGACGCTGTCGGGCGCCAGCATTGCGGTGGGCGATCTGACCGTGCCGCAGGAGCGTGCTGCGATCCTGGAGGAGGCCACAGCGGCCGTTAATGAGATCGAGCGTGAGTACCGGCGCGGCTTGCTGACAGAGGACGAGCGCTATCAGCGCACGATTGGTGAGTGGAACACCGCCAAGTCACGGGTGGAGACCGCCGTCAAGAGCGCGATGGACCCCTATAACAGTGTGTCTATCATGGCTGTCTCCGGGTCTACGAAGGGTGGTATGAGCCCGATCACTCAGCTGGCCGGGATGCGTGGCCTGATGGCTGACCCTGCGGGCCGCATCATTGACCTTCCGATCCGCAGCAACTTCCGTGAAGGGCTGACGGCGATGGAGTACTTCATCAGCACACATGGTGCGCGTAAGGGCCTGGCCGACACTGCGCTGCGCACCGCTGATGCCGGGTACTTGACGCGCCGGCTGGTTGATGTGGCGCAGGATGTGATCGTCAACATGGTGGACTGCGGCACTGAGAAAGGCATCTGGATCAAGCGTTCGGAGCCGGTAGCCGATCAGTCGATGTATGAGCGGGTCTATGGCCGGGTTGCTGCTGCGCCAATTGCACATCCAGAGACTGGCGAGATCCTGATTGAGCGTAACGAGATCATTGATGAGGCGCGGGCGGAGATGATCCAGAACCTGCGCATTGAGCAGGTCTACGTTCGCTCACCGATGACATGCGATCTGGTGACAGGCATCTGTGCTCACTGCTATGGGCTTGACCTAGGGCGTGGTGATCTGGTTGAGGTTGGCACGGCGGTTGGCATCATCGCCGCCCAGTCGATCGGCGAGCCTGGCACGCAGCTCACGCTGCGCACGTTCCACCTTGGCGGCACGGCGGGCGAGACAGACATCACCGCCGGTCTCCCGCGTGTGGAAGAGCTGTTCGAGGCCCGCAAGAAGCCCAGGGGTGAGGCAGTCATCACCGATATCGATGGCTATGTCGAGCTGTCCGAGCGCGACGAGGTCCGCTATGTGAAGGTGGTATATAGCGAGCCGGTCCGTGAGCCGTATGATGTGAGCGATTGGGAAGTGCTGGTCGAGGACGGTGACGAGGTCCGGGTTGGCACGGAGCTGGCCCGCCGCGGCGATGAAGTCTTTGCCTCTGAGCACAATGGCCGCGTCTCAATCGAGGGCGATACACTGGTGCTGATCTGGGAGCGACGCGAGGAGCGCGAGTACGAGATCCCCAGTGCAGCGCGCCTGATTGAGGTGGACGGGCCAGATGGCAAGCATCGTCTGCGCGATGGGGATTGGGTGCGTGCGGGCGATCAACTGACCGAAGGGGCCAAGAACCCCCATCGCATCCTGCGCATCCTCGGCGTCGAAGCGGCCCAGCACTACCTGCTTTCCGAGGTCCAGCAGGTATACCGCTCGCAGGGCGTGAATATCAGCGACAAGCACTTCGAGATCATTATCCGCAAGCTGCTGTCGCGCGTTCAGATCACCCGCAGCGGCGACTCGGACCTGCTGCCCGGTGAGCGCGTCGATCGGCTGGAACTGCGCCAGATCAATGAGCAGATCATCGCAAACGGCGGCGTGCCTGCCAGCGGGATCAGCGTCCTGCTGGGCGTGACGAAAGCCGCCCTTGAGACGGACAGCTTCCTGTCGGCTTCGTCGTTCCAGCACACGATCCGCGTGCTGGCCGGGGCGGCGATCGCAGGCAAGGAGGATCCGCTCACCGGCCTGAAGGAGAACGTGATCATCGGCAAGCTGATCCCGGCAGGTACCGGCTTCCACTACTATCGGTGGCAGCGGGGTGACTTCTCGCTGGAAGATGGTGGGATGACGGCCCGCATTGTGGCCGAGACCGCCACCAAGGAATCGACTGAAGAGAGTGCCCCCGTTTCCCCGGTGGCTGACTTCGACGGTAGCTAACAGCCCCGCTCTGCCCAGGGGAGTGTAAACTGGATGGCCCGCCGTGTTTATTGCGGCGGGCCATTTGCATCCGGGGCTTGCGGGCACGGCCAGCCTGATCTACAATTGGCCCCTAGAACAAATGGTCCGAATCCGTTCGTTGACAGATCGCCAGATACTTTTTATCATTCCAGGCGAGATTTCCGCAGAGAGCCTGATTGGTTAGAGGTAACACATGGAGATTGGCACCGTACGCCGTGTAGATATCGATTCTGAGATGCGGCAGGCATATCTCGACTATGCCATGAGTGTGATCGTCAGCCGCGCGCTGCCTGACGCGCGAGACGGCCTGAAGCCTGTCCACCGGCGCATCCTGTATGCTATGTATGACATGGGGCTGCGGCCCGATGCCCCTTATCGCAAGAGCGCCCGCATCGTGGGCGAGGTGCTCGGCAAGTACCACCCGCATGGGGATGCCGCAGTTTATGATGCGATGGTGCGGCTGGCGCAGGATTTTGCCATGCGCTATCCGCTGGTGGATGGGCAGGGCAACTTTGGGTCGGTAGATGGGGATGCTGCCGCTGCCATGCGCTACACGGAGGCGCGCATGCAGGCAGTCGGTATGGAGATCATGGCCGATATCGACAAGGCGACGGTGGACTTTGAGGAAAACTTTGACGGCAGCCTCCTTGAGCCGTCGGTGCTGCCCTCGAATGTGCCTAACCTGATCGTGAACGGCTCCTCCGGCATCGCGGTTGGTATGAGCACCAGTATCCCCCCGCACAACATGGGCGAGGTATGCGATGCGCTGATCTACATGCTCGACAACTGGGGAAACCTGGATGAGGTCGGTGTGCCGGAGCTGATGCAATTCATCAAGGGGCCGGATTTTCCCACCGGGGGGGTGGTGTTCCGCTATCACGATGATGGCGAGAGCGACAACCTGGCCCATGCATATGCAACCGGACGGGGGAAGATCACCGTACAGGCCAAAGCCCATGTCGAGCAGCTCAGCCGCAACCGCAACCGCATCATCGTGACCGAGCTGCCCTATCAGGTCAACAAGACCACCTTGCTGGAGCGCATCGCTGCTCTGGTGCGCGAAGAGCGGCTGGAGGGCATCACCGACCTGCGCGACGAATCCGACCGGCAGGGGCTGCGCATCGTGATTGACCTGACGCGCACTGTTGACCCATATGCGGTGCTGGACCAGCTCTACAGGCATACGCCCATGCGCACCACGTTCAGCATCATCATGCTGGCGCTGGTGGACAACGAGCCGCGTCTGCTGACGCTCAAACAGGCGCTGCGCGTTTTCATTGAGCACCGCCTGGAGGTGGTGCGGCGCCGCAGTGAGTTTGAGCTTGAGCGCGCGCGCGAGCGTGCGCATATCCTGGAAGGATATCTCACCGCCCTCGATAACCTGGATGCCGTCGTTGACATTATCCGCCGCTCGCCTACGGTGGAGGAGGCACATGCCAACCTGTGCAGCGCATTCGGGCTGTCGGATCAGCAGGCAGAGGCGATCCTGAACATGCCGCTGCGGCGTCTCGCGGCGCTGGAGCGCAAGAAGATCGAGGATGAGTACAAAGAGAAGATCAAACTGATCCGCTTCCTTGAGAAGGTGCTGCATGACCCGCAGATGATGCGCGACATCATCAAGGAGGAACTGGCCGAACTCAAGGCGACCTATATCGATCCGCGGCGCACGCTGATCGTTGACCGGGAGGTGGGGAGTGCGCTCAGTATGGCCGACCTGCTGCCCGATGAGCAGGTGTGGGTGGTATTGAGCGACTCAGGGCTGCTCTCGCGCACCTTCAATGAAGAGCAGCCGCGCATCACCACCGCGGTAAAGGACCCGCCGCGCGTGCTGCTACGCGCGGGGGCCAGCGAGACGCTGTACCTGTTTGCGGCGGATGGCATGGCGGCCACCGTGCCGGTCCATCAGCTCCCACAGGTCAACGATTTTCAGGAGGGCGTTCATTTTGCCGATCTGGCACCTCTGGGCCGTGATGCTGCTGTGATGGCGCTGCTTAGCCGCCCCCTGAGCCTGGATCAGGGCTTTCTGTTCCTGTGTTCAACTGCGGGCATGGTCAAGCGAGTTGACCTGGCCGAACTGCCGGGTGTGACTGCCAACGCCTTCCCCGTGATGGGCTTGGCCGACGACGACGTGCTGGGCTGGGCCGAATGGACCGATGGCCAGCGAGAGATCATCCTGGTCAGCGCGGAGGGTAAGGCCATCCGCTTTTCAGAGGATGAGGTGCGTCCAATGGGCCTGCGTGCAGCGGGGGTGCGCGGGATGCGGTTGAACGAGGGAGGAGATCGGGTAGTAGGCATGTGCATCTTCGATCCGACCCAGAATCTGTGGACCATTACCGATACCGGCATGGCTAAGTCCAGCCCAATGGAAGACTACCCGGCTCAGGGCCGCTATGGGCAGGGTGTGATCACCTATAAGTTCAAAGACCGTGCGGCGGTTCTGGCGGCTGCCGCTGGCGGGCGCCCGGACGATAACCTGGTGGTGGTGACGAGCAGGGGCAAGCCTAAATACATGCGCTTTGGCCTGGCTCCTCAGATGGGGCGCAATACCAGTGGCGACTCCGTGATCGCCCTGGCGGCTAATGAGAAAGTGGTGCGTGCCGTGGTGCTGCGTCGAGCCACCCACGCGGTGGAGCCGGATGTGGCCGCCGAAACTGACGAGGCCGTTGTACCGGAGGTGCAGCCGTCGCTGGAAGGCTTCGACACCTACGATGAGGCGGACGAAACGAGCAGGTGATATGCTCCGTGTGCATATGAGTGGGGGGCGGCACGGCCGCCCCTTTCATATCGGTCAGGGATACTTCGTGTAGTCATTGGTTTAGACCCTATGAGGGCTGCATCGATTGCGTTCTGCCAGGGTTGAAAAACGGGGTCATCCGGCTGCAGGCCGCCGCTGACATGTCGGTATGCCCCCGTACAGCGGCGGCGGTGGGATGTGATCTCAACGATGGTGCCGGGCGATCGGGGTAGGGGGCAGCCCTGTGGTAAAATCCCTGCCTCTGTTCGCAGGCTCGATGGTATCGCAGGGGGAGACGTGCCTGAACATAACAAGACCTTGCAGGTGATCGGGGGCGGGCTGGCCGGCTCAGAAGCGGCCTGGCAGGCCGCCGAGCAGGGCGTTGACGTGATCCTGTGGGAGATGCGGCCTGTGCGCCAGACACCGGCGCATGTCACCGACAGGCTGGCAGAGCTGGTGTGCAGCAACTCACTGGGCTCCGATCTGCCTGACCGTGCCGGGGGCCTGCTCAAGGCTGAGCTGCGGCGGCTTGGCTCGCTGATCCTGGCATGTGCGGAGGAGGCTCGCGTGCCCGCCGGCGGTGCTTTGGCGGTGGGGCGTGACCGCTTCGCCGAGCTAGTCACCGAGCGCATTGCTGCCCATCCGCGCATTACTGTGCGCCGTGAGGAGGCCACTGCTATCCCCGACGGCCCGGCCATCATCGCAAGCGGCCCGCTGACCTCCCCGGCGCTTGCCGCGGCGATTGGCGGCCTCGTTGGCGAGGACTATCTGTACTTCTATGATGCGCTGGCCCCGATCGTAACTCTGGAGTCGATCGACATGACGGTCGCCTTCCGCGCATCACGCTATGGGCGGGGTGAGGAAGCAGAAGGCGATTACATCAACTGCCCGATGACACGCGAAGAATATGAGCGCTTCGTTGATGCTCTGTTGAAGGCTGAACGTATTGAGCTGCGCAGCTTCGAGCAGGAGGACCCCGCCTTCTTTGAAGGCTGTCTGCCGGTGGAGGTTCTGGCAGCGCGGGGCAGGGACGCCCTGGCCTATGGGCCACTGCGCCCCGTGGGGCTGACTGACCCCCGTACCGGAAAACGACCGTATGCAGTGGTCCAGCTCCGGCAGGATGATGCCGCGGGTACCCTGTATAACCTGGTGGGGTTCCAGACTAACCTGCGCTGGCCTGAGCAGCGCCGCGTGCTGCGCCTGATCCCCGGCCTGGAGAACGCCGAATTCGTGCGGATGGGCCAGATGCATCGCAATACGTTCTTGAACTCTCCCCGGCTACTGTGGCCAACCATGCAATATCGCGGGCGCGGTGATCTGTTCTTCGCCGGGCAGATCACAGGGATCGAAGGCTATGTTGGCAACGCCGGGTCGGGGCTGCTGGCAGGTATCAACGCGGCGCGCCAGATCAAAGGGCTGCCGCTCTGGATACTGCCGCCTGAGACGATGCTGGGGGCGCTGGCACATTATGTGTGCCACACTGCTGCCGAGCATTTTCAACCGATGAAAGCCAATTTCGGCCTTCTGCCACCGCTCGAACCACCTGTGCGTAACAAGCGCCAGCGCTATGAAGCCTATAGCGCACGCGCGCTGCGAGCGCTGGAGGCTTTCCTGGGTGAGCAGCAGGCGTTTGTTCGATCAGGGGGTTCTGTCATCCCATGAACGCCAAGCATCTGCTGCCGATCGCCGCTGTCCTGCTCGTGGTTGGCCTGGTGGGCTGCGGGGCTGCGTTGGTCGCTTCGGCCCCCGCCTCATCGGCTGCTCCCACCGCTACGTCTCTTCCCACCGAGACACCGGTTCCCACCCCCACACCGATCGCCGCGGCGCCGTTTGAGCAGTTTGACGGGGCGAGGGCCTTCGCTCATGTTGAGGCGCAAATGGCGTTTGGCCCGCGCCCAACCGGCAGCGAGGCCGCGCAGCAAACTGCTGCATACATCCTGGCAGAGCTGGAGCGTATGGGGTGGATCACGGAGCGCCAGCCTTTTGAGTATCAGGGTGTGGCCGCACAGAATCTGATCGGACGTGCCGGATCAGAGGGCGGCCCCGTCCTGCTGGTGGGTGCCCATTATGATACCCGTCGCCGTGCCGACCGGGACCCCGCGAACCCGGATCAGCCTGTGCCCGGCGCAAATGACGGAGCCAGCGGCGTGGCGGTTTTGCTGGAGCTGGCTCGTGTGTTGAACCTCATGGCGGTTGATGGCGAGGTGTGGCTGGTATTCTTTGATGCGGAGGACAACGGCGGGTTGGATGGCTGGGACTGGATCGCCGGTTCAACCTACTTCGCTGGGAACCTGAGTGTGACACCGGAATACCTGATCCTGGTCGATATGATCGGTGATGCCGATCAGGCTCTCTACTATGAGCGCAACTCTGATGTGGTGCTGATGCAGCATCTGTGGGAGATCGCCGCTAATATGGGGTATGGTGAGTATTTTATCCCTGCAGTCAACCATTCGATCCTCGACGACCATATCCCATTTCTGCAGCGGGGCATCCCCGCTATCGACATCATTGACTTTGACTACCCCTACTGGCATACTACACAGGATACAGTTGATAAGGTGAGTCCTGACAGCCTGGAGCGTGTCGGGCGCGTGATCGAGAGGTTTCTGGAGTCTGGTGCGGCCTATCCGGAGCCTTGAAGCCAGGTGCGCGGCTCCCTTGATTGTGAGCACAGTGATGAGTGAAGCAATCGGTAAGAAGACACCAAAGGCTTTCCTGGTGGGCATTGAGTCGAGCAGCACACCCGGCGTGCTGGAGGTCGAAGCCTCGCTGGAAGAGCTGGCGCTGCTGGCCGACACAGCGGGTCTGCACGTGATCGGGCAGGTCTATCAGCGCGTCAAACATCCGCACCCGGCCACCTATATCGGCAGCGGTAAGGTAGAGGAGGTGCAGCAGTGGGTGGAGGAGCTTGGGGCCGACATTGTACTGTTTGACGATGAGCTTTCGCCGCGCCACCAGCGCGAGCTTGAGAAGATATTCGGTGAGAATGTGCGTGTGATGGACCGCACTGAGCTTATCCTGGATATCTTCGCTCAGCATGCCCATACCCGTGAGGGGGCTTTGCAGGTTAGCCTGGCGCAGTACGAGTACCGGCTTCCGAGGCTGACCCGCCAGTGGACGCATCTGGCACGGCAGGCTGGCGGTGCCGGTGCTCGGGGTGGCGCCTCCGGTGTGGGGCTGCGCGGGCCGGGCGAGACTCAGCTTGAGACCGACCGGCGCGAGATCCGCCGCTATATCGCCCGCCTCAAACAGGAACTCGAACAGGTGCGTGCACATCGCGAGCGCCACCGCACCCAGCGCCGCCGCGCGGGCATCCCGGTAATCTCACTGGTGGGATACACCAACGCAGGCAAATCGACGCTTCTCAACCGCTTGAGCGGGGCAGAGGTGTATGTGGCGGATCAGCTCTTTGCCACGCTTGACCCGACTACACGCCGGGTGGACCTGACCGACGGGACAACTGTGCTCTTCACCGACACAGTGGGTTTCATCCAGAAGCTGCCGCACAGCCTGGTGGCGGCCTTCCGCGCAACGCTGGAAGAGATCAGTGAGGCTGACCTGTTACTGCATGTTGTGGATGCCTCGCATATTAATGCTCAGGAGCAGGTCCGGTCGGTGGAACACACACTGTATGAGGAGTTGCGGATCGGTGATATCCCGCTGCTGATGGTGCTCAACAAGGTTGACCGGCTGGGAGAAACAGATGTGGATCGCAGCGCTTATGAACTCCTGCGCGAGCGGTATCCGGATGCAGTACCGGTGTCGGCGCTGACAGGTGCAGGGATAGACGATCTGCTGGCGGTCATTGCCAATCGTCTGCGCAGCCGGTTGAAGCAGGTGCGGGTGCGCCTGCCATATCGGGAGGCGGCGCTGGTGTCGCGCTTCCACGCATTAGCCACCGTGCTGGAGGAGGTGAACGATGAAGAAACGGTCGAGATGGTCGGCCTGATCGCGCCGCAGCACCTCGAGTTGTTCAGGCGGTTCATCATGAGCGACCGTCCTTGAGCTTCGTGTAGTCACGCACGATCGTTTTTTTTTCTCCTGGTTGGCTGGCTCCCCTGAATACACTGCGGATCGCGCTGTTATTTCGTGTAGTCATTAAGCCCCTTAACTTCAGTGATGGTTTTTTTATTTCTCAAACAATCTGTTAAGCTACACGAAATCATCGATTCGGCTGCAGCCTGCCAGGTAGAGGATTTCCTCCTTTTGCTTGCCGGGGCAGGGGGCAGTACAGACAGACATTGCCCACCATATCAGTGGATGCTACAATTGCCGTGCCTTGCGCTATCACAGACCTGAGGCTTGCAGATCAGGGGAAAGTCAGTGATGACAGCCGCCATTCCCACATTAACCGCAGCCACCGACCAGTTCACCAGCCACGTCGGCCGGGCACATTCTCCGCAGCTCGCAACTTCGTACAATCAGGCGCTCGCACTGTTCCACCAGTATCTGCGTGAGGCTCACCTTGCTCGCCCTGAGCGTGACCCGGTCAGCACGCTGAGGGCGGAATGGTTTCATGGCTATCTCTCGTTCCTGCAAGCTAATCGTTCTGTTGAAACTGAGCACCTCTATAGCCGTGGCCTGCTGACCTTCTACAGATACTGCACTGCCGAGTACCATCTTGATCTCGACCCGGAGATGCTGGACAGCTACCTCGAGGAGGTCCGACGGCCCAAACAACACCACACCCCCTTACCGCCAATACAAGCCATCGAAGCCATCCTGGACTACGCCGCTTCCACGCCACCCCCGCCGCGCGATGACGACAACCTCCGCGAGTATCTACGCTTTCTGCGCGACCGGGCATTTCTGCTCACCCTGGGGAGTACGGGCCTGCGCGTCTCCGAGATGTGCGAGCTGCGACGGCGCAGCTTCGACGATAAACGACGGCTGCTGACAGTCAACGACGACCTCCATCTGCCGCTGAGCCAGGGGACGACGGCCCACCTCAATCAGTATCTTGCCCAGCGCCAGTCACTCGACAGCGAGCAGGCCATTCCGCCCGCCGATCTCCCGCTCTTCGCCCGGCATGACAAACGGGCCGGAGGGCGTGTCCTGCCCATCTCTCGTTGGACTGGCGCCAACATCGTTGATGAATGGGTCAGGCGTGCCCTTGATGCAGAAACTCGCCTGACACTCGAGCAGGCCGGCCACTCGATCAGCCCCCACACGTTTCGCCATTATTTCGTCTTCACCATGCTGGCCCGCACGGAGGATCTCGAGACCACCCGACGCATGGCGCGTCACGTCGACCGGGCCACCACCCGACGCTATCTGCGCAAGGCCGAGGGGCATCACAGCAACCACCAACAGCCCTGAGTCGCAGCCAGTCACACCCGGGGAGGCAAAGCACCAACGTGAGCCATTCAGAACTGCCTGCCACACTGCCTGACCAGCGCGTGCCGCTGTTGACCAAAATCGTATATGGCACGGGCGACTGGGGGATGGCAAGCTTCAACACCATTCGCCAGCTATTCTACGCCATTTTCCTGACCGATGTTGTGGGCATTCAGCCCGCACTTGCGTCATTTGCCGTCCTGATCGGCGCCGCCTGGGATGCCATCAATGATCCACTGATCGGCGCGCTCAGCGATCGCGTCCACACACGCTGGGGCAGACGGCGGCCGTTCCTGCTGATCTTTGCCATCCCCTTCGGCGCGGCCTTCATGCTGCTGTGGTGGGCGCCGCCCTGGGAAAGCCAGGTGATCCTAATGCTGCACGTCACAGCGGCCTACATGATCGCAGACACGTTGCAGACGCTGATCACCGTGCCCTATCTATCGCTGACGCCAGAACTAACAGAGGATTACGACGAGCGCACCTCGCTAACAACCTGGCGCATGATCTTCAACTTGATGGCCTCGCTCGCGACGGCTGTTGCCGCCCCGGAAATCGTCAACTCCGCGCCAACCCCCCAGCAGGGGTATCTGCTGATGGCGATCATCTTCGGCTTGCTGGGGGCGCTGCCATACTTCGGCATCTTTCTGGTGGCGCGCGAGAAACGCGAACATCTGGCATCCGGGGTCTCTACAGTCCTTGAGTCATTCAGGGCAGCCTGGCAGAATGTGCCATTCCGCATCGCCACGGGGATCAACCTGCTGAACTGGGTGGCCTTTGACCTGGTGGGCCTGATGATCCCCTTCTTCCTAACATACTGGGTCGAAGGGGGGAACCAGCGAGCAGAGGTCCGGGTGCCTGGCCTGGGCTTCCTGGCGATTGAATCGATTGTCTTCTTCATCCTGCTCGTGACAGCTCTGATCACCCTACCGTTCTGGTCCTGGCTTGCCCACAGGTGGAGCAAACGCAATGCCTACATCGCCGGGATGGTTTTCTGGGCTGGCGTCCAGCTGCTCATCTTCAGCGTTGGCCCCGGCGAACGGAGCAAAATCATGCTCATGGCCCTCCTCGCCGGTATCAGCGTCTCGACGGCACACGTGCTGCCCGATGCATTGTTCCCCGACATCCTGGAGTGGGACGAACTGCGCACCGGGAAACGCCGTGAGGGGATGTACTACGGGGTCAAATCATTCATCAGGAAGATCACAGGGGCCATCGCCATTTTCATCGCACTGCAAACCCTGGGCCTGTTTGGATACCAGACGCCGCCCGCCGGGGCAGAGGTATTCCAGCAGTCACCCGGGACACTGACGGCTATCCGCTTTCTCACAGGGCCCGGGGGTGCCATCTTCCTGCTCGGCGCGATCGCACTGGCGTTCTTCTACCCTATCAGCCGGGAGCGTCACACACGGATGCGCCGTCTACTGGTGAGGCGGCGGGCCCGCAAGGTGCATCCTCTGCCCGACACAAGGGAGGCCTAACCACTGTGCAGGTCAAGATCAACGCCCGTAAACACCGCACCGGTGAGTCCCTGGCTACCGGCGCCATCATCTCCGCTTTCCTGCTGGTCAACCTGGCGGTGCTCACTGTCCTGTTCCCTGATCTGCCGATCGCAACTGAGCCGGTGGTGGCTGCCGGGTTCGTGATGGGGGTCGCTGCACTGCTGGGCAGCCGTCGCTGGCTAGTAGAACCAAAGCCACACAGGGTTCTGCCAGAAGCCTTAAAGGGGCTTGGGAAAGAGACAGCACTCTACCATTACTACTTTCCCGTCGATCACGTGCTGATTGCGCCGGAAGGGGTGTTCTCCCTGACCACCCGCGCACAGCCCGCCGCTGGCATCATCCGCGAGGACCGATTCGCCAGCACCGAGCCGCTGCTCAAACGCATCGCACGGGGGGCTGCCCTGCTGGGGATAGGCAACCCTGTGCGCGATGCAGCCAGAGACGCCGCGAAGGCACAGGCCTGGTTCGATCGCCACCTGCCTGCAGCGGGCATCCAGGTGCAGCCGGTAATCCTGTTCATCCATCCCGGCGCCGACATCTACATCGAGTCCTGCACTATCCCCGTGGTCTATCCGGGCAAGCGCAAGCCGTCACTCAAGACCTTTATCCGCGAGCAAAAACGGCTGTCCCTGACGGCCGAGCAGATCGCAGAGGTCGACGCTCTTCTGCAGGTCAAAGCCGATTAATGGCCGTGCATCGGGGCCGGGATCAAAACGGGCCTTGCAAAGAGGCCCGTTTCTATTATGCTACCCAGGCGTCAGTGAGTGTCAATCCATCTCCTGGAGCCGGGCCTGCCACTTCTCATACAGGCGCTTGTAGGACTCCTCACTGATCTCCCCGTTGGCAAGGCGCATATCAAGGTTGTCGAGCAGCGCCAGGATTTCGGCCTTTGTGGTTGGCGTAGAAGGTGTTGACGGTGTCGACGGCGCCGACGGCTGCTGCTGACCGAGCATACCGGCCATCATTTGCCCCAAGCCAAGGCCGGCGCCCAGGCCAACGCCGGTGCTGGCCTCCCCCCCCGGATTCTGGGCTGCATCGCGCAGGGCATCAGCAGCCTGCAGTGCCTGATAGGTCGCTATGTCAAGCAGGCCCATCTGGCGCAGGTCCTCAGCCGAGGTCGGGGCGGCGGCAAGTGGCTTCATCTCAAAAGCCTTGATGGTCAACCCCACCGCCTCGAACTTGTCACGAAGCTGTACCAGCACCACCTGTTCCACCTCATTGATCATCCGGTTCAGGCCCATCAGGTCGCCGGGGGCATGAGTGGCGATCACATCCTGCACCTCACCCAAGACCATTGTGAGGAGGCGCTCCTTGATATCGCTTAGACGCACAATGGCCTTGCCGATGGCATACTGCTTGGCAAACCGCTGCGGGTCACTGATGGTGATATCCATCACGCCATGGCCCTGAAGCAGGAGCCAGCCGAGGCCCTTTCCGGGGGTCTCCAGTGCAAGGGGCTGAGTAGTCCCCCAGCCCACCTGTGGGAAGTCGGCGGTATTGATGAAATACACCTCAGCGGTAAAGGGGGTCTGGTTGCTGAACGCCCTGCCAATCAGGTCAACCAGCAGGGGGATATTTGCCGTCGTAATGGTGTGTGTGCCGGGGCCCAGCACATCAAGCGCTTCACCACCACGGACAAAGACAGCAGCCTGGTTTTCACGGACAACCACCTGGGAGCCAATGCGAAAATCGCCGCTGCCGCCCTGGGGTTCGCGCCAGGCCAGCTCATCGCTGCCGACATTGGGATGCTGGATCAGATCAAGGATACGAGCCATCGTCATCTCCCTCTATGCAAACTAAATGGCCTCATTGAGGTCCTGCATGGCCTCAATGCGGCGCTTGAAGGTTTTATTGGCCTCATTCACCACAGACTCGAGCTGGCGGAGCATCTTCTTCAGGTCATCTGTCTCTATGGCGCCGCTGACGGCTTCCAGCCCGACCTTGAACTGCTCAGCATAGGCGAACAGCGCATTGTCAAACGCATACACACGGGCCAGGGCATCCTCCTTGATCTTGATCGCATCGAACAGGCCGGCATAGCCCTGTGCAGCGCTCTGGATACGGTCGATGAAGGTGCGCAGCTTGGTGTCGATGCTCTGTGTGCGCTCCATATGCTCCAGGCCGGTGGCCTCGACGATCTCCTTTTGAAGGCCACCGAACTCGGCCAGCAAATCCTCAAAGGTGCGGGCCAGCTGCTCACGCAGCAGGCGGTCTGCGTCGCGCCTGTCGTTCTTCTCGAGATAGCCCTTAAAGCCGGGTATCTTGCGCAGAAGGTCCTCTACAGTACCCTGCTGCTCCGTGATCTTCTGAAAGAAATCAGCCATAGCACTCCCCTTTCGTCTTCCCCGTTTCTAACCGATCACACAAAGTACTCGGTCCCGCAAAATGGACACTGAATGACACCCTTGCCAGCCAGCGATATCTGGCCGCCGCAGTTCTTACACTGGTTAAGCTCGCGCAGGGCAGAGGCTTCCACCGAGTACAGCACACCCTTATCCCAGTTGATATAGCCTTTAAAGATACCCATCCCCACCAGCCGATAGATCATGTCTTTGACGGTCTGTGTGTCTGAGCCAAGCTCGATCACCAGGTCAGAGATATTCACCTGCCCGCGGGATTGGACCATGTCCAGGATTTTGCGCAGAGCATCCGCCTGAGCACCCTCTGCGGCCTCCTGGCGTGAGCGAGCCAGGGTATACACCCCTACACCGCCCAGCGGCACTACCAGCAGCAGAAACAGGAGTCCGAAGCCGAGGGCGGCGCCGGCCACCGTCAGATTGCCGCCGGCGTACCCGGCTCCCAGGAAGATAGCACCCAGCACGCAAACGCCGACGGCTGTGGCGATCAGGATGATGGACAGTGTTCGTGTCATCACACTCCCCCATTTACAAGTCAATGGTTATCCAAAACCGGCCCCGCCGCTCCCGCCTGAGCTGAACCCGCCGCCGCTGAATCCACCGCCGCTGAAGCTGCTGCCGCCGCTACCGGAGGACTGCGGCACGCTGGTGAATACGCGTGAGGTTGTGTTCAGCATCGAGAACAGGCCGTCGCTCATGCTGCTCAGGCCTCGGAACTTTCCCTCACTCATGCTGTCAAGCGACATGCCGGGCCTGACCTGCTCGGCGCGCAGATCGCGGCCTGATGGCCCGGCTGCGGTCATCGATCCCATGCCCCCGGCTGGGGCGCCCACCGCACGGCCCAGCGGATACCCATACCCGTACGGGATGTACCAGGGGGGGACAGGTGTAGAGGGAATCTGCGAGAACTTGTTGATCCAGCTGCGTTCCAGGCCAAAGGCGATGGCGTACGGCAGGTATCGATCGAACTTGTCGGTCATGCCCTCCAGATCGGAATAGCGCTCGGCATTTCTCAGATACTCTTTAAAGGCGCGCCATTTAGCAGCCTCTTCAGCACCCGTGCGGCTCTTGGTGGGCATCGCGCTGCTGACGGCCAGCAGCACCACCGAGACCAGGCCCAGGCTGATGAACGGGCAGATGATGGCAGCAACACGCTCGGCCAGACCGGCCAGAGAGCAAAAGCCGAGGCCGAACGCGAGCACCAGACCGCCTACACCGAGTGCGACGTAACGCCCACGCACTGCCTGCGGATTGCTGGGGAACAGTTTCTCCTGGACGGCCTCCTGGTAGATGGCCTTCTGCAACCGGGGGATAGCCTGGTAGAACTTATTGCGTAGATCGTCCAGCTCAATCTCGTCCTTTGAGCCGAACATCTCCTTGAGTAGATCGCGCTCGTAAGCACGCGGTGGGTCGCCTGCGTCCTGCACACGACGGTAGACGAAGTCATGCTGCAAAGTGATCCCGAACAGCTTGCTCTGTTTTTCCTCCATGGTGATAAAGCCACGGCGGGCTAGGTCAACCATTGTGGCAATGATGTCCTGCAGATCAGCCTTTTCGTCCACCAGGGTACCTGCCAGGCCGGGTGGCAGGTCGGACGGCGGCTCCGCCAGATAGGATGGCGCAGGTGGGACCTTTGGATCACGCCCTCGGGTAAACCACAGCAGATATACACCTGCCAGCCCACCTGCCAGCACCAGGAAACCGATAGCCCCGGCGACGAAGTTCAGTGCCGTCCCGGTGGTCTCACGCCATTCGTAGCTCTCCTGCCAGGAAGGCTTCTGAGACGGGATAACGCCGTGGGTGAAGCGGATGTACACCTCAAGCGGCCGGTTGGCGGGGATGTTGGTGGCCCGGAACGTGACTGACCGTTTATCGCTACTTATGGACATCTCCGCATCAGTGCCGCGGGAGACAGGGCCGTCGGAGGTATCGATCAGCGCGCCAGATGGCATGGTGATCGTGACCAGAGAGGACTCGATCGGGTAGGCGTGATCCTCACCCACAACCTGCCAGTTCAGGATGTCTCCCGGTTCGTCGATCAGCAGCGCGCCCGCCACAACATACTCAAGCGTGAAGGTGCGCGTCTGGTTGGTGGTGGAGGGGAAGAACCAGTTGATCACGTACTCGCTCGAGCTTCGCTCCACATAGAACGTGTTGGGGCTGGATGAGTACGTTTCGCTGTAAACGGTACCCCCCTCATAGACCCGTATGTCGCGGATATCCTCTAGCTGGTCTGAGGAGATGTTGCGGAACCCGAAGGTGAAGGGACCACCGATGAACTCGATCTCTAGCTCCTCACGGACCGTGAAGGTGCCGTCTGTGTTGATCTGGATGCTTGAGTCCCAGCGGTGCCAGCGCAGGGATTTCTCCTGTGCCAGGGTAGGGGGTGGCGCAAAGAAAAGCAGGGCGAACAGCAGCAAGACCGTCAGCCACAAGACGCGAGAGCGAGCCCGCATGCAAATACCCTCTCTTTCAAATGACAAAGGATTCCCGCTATAGATTACGGTTTCGTAACCGCCGAGTTGCATACAACCCGGTGTGAGCTCTCTCAACGGCGGGCTGCATTGCTGTGGGTATCGAGGCTTACTATAATCATGCGGGGATGTTCATGCAAACGGAGGGGAGAGCATGGGGGCAGAAGATCAAGGAGTCCGGGCTTCGCAGGGGCGCTATCAGGTGGTGCCGCGCACCTTGATCTTCATTACCCATGAAGACGAGGTGCTGCTGTTGAAAGGGGCGCCCACCAAGAAAATATGGGCCAACCGCTACAACGGGGTAGGGGGGCATGTTGAGCGGGATGAGACGGTTTACGACTCGGCGCTGCGCGAGATCGCTGAGGAAACCGGGCTGACCGAAGTGCAAAAGCTGACCCTGCGCGGGACAATCAACATCCAGGCTGGGGATGAGACCACGGGGATCATGTTATTTGTATTTAGCGCCGTCAGCCCAACGCGCAAAGTCGTCCATTCCGGTGAGGGGCAGCTTTACTGGGTCGACTGGCGGACGATCCCGCCGGAGGAGATGGCCGACGATCTGCCGATCTTGCTGCCGCGTGTGCTGGCAATGGGGGAGGGGACGCCGCCGTTCTTCGCTCGGTACTGGTACGACGAGGCCGATTGGCTGCGGGTTGAGTTCAGCGGTTAAGCGAGGGCAACTCAAAATGGTGAGAAATGCCCCATTTGTGCTACATTACTCGAACCTGAAGGCCTGTTCAGGAGAGACACTATGAGCAGGGCATTGACGCGGGCTGCCCGGCTGCGCGAGATCGAGAACCTGCTGTTCCGTAACCCTCAGGGGATGCGTGTGACCGAGATCGCGGAAGCCTGCGGGGTCGATCGGCGCACCATCTACCGTGATATCGATCTGCTGAGTGAGGCGGGAGTGCCTATCTGGCAGGAAGACGGACAGTATGGCGTCATCCGCGAGCAATATCTGGCGACCGTCCGGCTGCGCCTGCACGAGGCGGTGGCACTGTATATCGCAGCACGTCTTCTGAGCCGCCATGCTGACGAGCACAACCCGCACATTGTCTCGGCACTAACGAAGCTCTCGACAGCGTTCCCCCAGCCGCTGGCAGATTACATCAACCGCACAGCAGAGGCGATCGAGCATCGGCCGGTTAACGAGACCTTCCTGGCCGTCCTGCAGGAGATCGCGCTGTGCTGGGCCGAGGGGCGTAAGGTGCGCATCTGGTACCGCTCGCCAGGCAGCTACATCCGGGAGCGGGACGTTTCACCTTACACGCTGGAGCCGTCGGGCATTGGCGGCCTGTACCTGATCGGATACGAGGAGAGAGTAGGTGAGATGCGCACCTTCAAGCTCGACCGCATCGAGCGTGCCGAAGGGCTGGATGAGGCCTACAGGATCCCCTCGGACTTCGATCCGCGCACGTATCTGGCGTCGGCATGGGGCATTATGGTGGGCGGCGAGGAGCCACGGGAGATACTTCTGCATTTCAGCAGCGCAGCCGCAGTGTTCATCCGTGAGCGCATCTGGCACCCGTCGCAGCGCCTCGAGGAGCTTCCGGATGGCTCGGTGTACATGTGGCTGGCGATTGGCGATGAGCGCGAGATCCGCCCATGGATCCGGAGCTGGGGGGCTGAAGTTGAGGTGATCGGGCCGCCCTCGCTGCGTGAGGACATCGCGGGTGAGGTGAAGCGGATGCAGGAGCTGTACAATACAGAAGATAAAAACCAATAAAATGAACCATTTTGTGCTGAGTTGTGCCTGCAATTATAACGATTTATAAACCAAATGTTATTTAAATAAAAACTAATACGGACGGATCCGGTGAGCGATTCTGAGGCCAAACGAGAGTATCCCGACCTGCGCATCGTTCCGATCGGCAGGGTTTTCCCTCACGAGCTGCATGACGAACAGCGCGCGCTGCCACTCCTGAACACACTTCACCGGGATGGCATTTTGAAAAGCCCTATACTTGTCACCACGCTCGATGAAGGCGAAGGCGATACGACCTACATGATCCTGGACGGCACCAACCGATCCATCGCCCTGGACCTGCTTGGCGTGGGGCACGCGCTGGTGCAGGTGGTTGAATATCGCGTGCCTGCTGTCCAGCTGCTGACATGGAACCATGTGATCTCAGGGTTAGATGAAGAGGATCTCCAGCTCCGGCTCAGCGGCATGCCGGGCCTGCTGCCCAGGATCATGAGTTACAGGAAGGCGGTGGAAGCGTTTGATGCCGGGCGTATTCAGGCCTACTGCATCCTTGCGTCAGGCAAAGTGTTGACACTGACGGGGACACACAGCAGCCTGGCAGCGCGCTCTGAGTACCTGCAGGCCATTGTGGCATCTTATATTCAGATCGCCAAAGTCGATCGGGTGACCACTAACAGCCTGACGAACCTGAAGGTGCTGTACCCAAAGATGGCCGGGGTAGTTGTGTTCCCACGCTTTAGACATGAGGAGATCATCGCGCTGGTGCGCGAAGGCCTGCGTGTGCCTGCCGGCATCACACGCCACCTGATCGATGGGCGTGCCCTGCGCGTTAACTATCCGCTTGAGAAGCTGATCGCTGCCAGGCCGCTGGAGGAGAAAAATCGCGAACTGCTGCACTGGATGAGCGAGAAGTTTGCCCGACGTGAGGTGCGATACTATCAGGAAGCCACCTATGTGTTCGATGAGTGAGACCGGGTGGGTTGGTTGCCCGTTGGAGCCGGGGCTTCTATAATGCTGTACGTCGTGTATACCACCGTTCAGTGGGCTGGCCAATGGACCTGAACTTCATCTCTGACCCGGGGCTGATCCCGCGCCCGCGCGGGGAAATCCGCATTGAGGAGCTGATCGTCGCCCCCCATGAAACGGGCGGGCGACTGCGTGTTGAGATGGTTCTCACGCCGTTCATGCCTCAGGACCGCCCAAACCTGGAGATCGTTGCATGCGGTATGGAGAATGATGTGGTGGGCTCAACCAGCGTGATCGGCGCGCTAAGCAGCAGTGTGGCAATTACCCTGCACCTGCGCCGGCCTCCAGCCGGGGGAGTCTGCACTGTTACGGTTACGCTTTATTATGAGGAAGATTCGCCCCAGCACACCCTGAGTCAGACAGTACGGGTAGCCTGACAGGGGTGGGGTATCTTCGTAATCGCTGCTGCCGGAGAGGGACGCTGTGTCAGAAGACCTGGTTGGGAAACGGCTTGGCAAGTATCAGCTTTCCGAGCGCCTGGGACGCGGCGGCATGGCAGAGGTCTACAAGGCCTACCATGCCGCGCTGGATCGCTATGTGGCACTCAAGATACTCCATCCATTCCTGGGGGAGGACCCGGAGTTCAAGGAGCGCTTTGAGCGCGAGGCGCGTAATGTCGCTCAGCTCCGTCATCCCAATATCGTGCAGGTGTATGACTTCGAGCACGATCCGGAGCACGACATCTACTACATGGTTATGGAGTACATCGATGGGCCTACGCTGCGCACGCGCCTGGCGCAGATGAGCTTTCGGGGCGAGCGGCCAGACATCCAGGAAGCGATTCGTGTGGCAGGCACGCTGGCCGACGCGCTGGCCTATGCCCATGCGCGAGGTATGGTGCACCGCGACATCAAACCAGCCAACGTCATGATCGACTCTGAGGGGCGCGTGGTGCTGACGGACTTCGGCATCGCGCGCATCATCAGCGGCCCGCAGATGACCGCCAGTGGATCAATGGTGGGCACACCGGCCTACATGTCGCCAGAGCAGGGGCTGGGGCAGGCCGGTGATCACCGATCAGATATTTACTCGCTGGGGGTGATGTTGTACCAGCTCCTCACCGGCACCGTGCCGTTTGACGCTGACACGCCGATAGCCGTCGTCCTCAAGCATGTCAACGACCCACTGCCAGCGCCGTCCAGCCTTAACCCGGACATACCGCCCGGCCTGGAGCGCATCCTTTACCGGATGCTGGCCAAGGCGCCCGATGAGCGCTACCAGGATGTGCGCGAGCTGGCTGCCGACCTGCGGGCACCTGAGACGCTGCTGCCCGGCCTTGGGATCGATGCGATCGTGCCGTCGGGTGATCTGGAGACGACGTCTATCTCAGCCACCACGATACATGGTGAGATGCCCGTTGCTGAGGGGCGGCCTACCCGCCGCCGCCGTCAGGGGTGCCTGGCCTGGCTGGTGATCGTGCTGCTCTCGCTGCTTTCTCTGGCCGTCGGGATTTACCTGGCGTATACAGGGCTGCTTTCGACCTACCTGGATGCGATTCCCGGCCTCGGGTAACCTAATCGTCTGCCACGATTGCAACAGCAAAATGCCCCTGAGCAGGGGGCATTTTTGATTCACAGCCGGACAGATCGCACGTATCCGTAGACACGCCATCACAGGCGCTGGGATCGGTTAAGTGATGGCTCGAGGTCCGGCAGGATCAGGAGGCCGGTGTTGGTTAGCAGTGAGGGTTAAGGAGCAGCATGGCCAGAAAACCCGGCCGGCGGCGCTCACGCAGGCTTACCGCTGAACCATTTACAGGCAGACTTGCTCAGTCTGCCGGGCGATGTTCCTTGAGTGTGCGCTCCAGCAGATCCTCGCGCTTCTCGGCTTTCTTGCTGCGGGTGCTGCGCTTCGGCTCGTCCTTTTCTTCCTTCGATCCGGATGCCTCGCTGCGCGCCATTGCTCGCTGAAAGGCGATCTGCATTGCTGTCGGCACGGACTCCTCTGGCTCATCGGCCTCGCCACGCGGCGGGCGCTCCGGCACTGGCAGCTCTTCAAGGGCCTTGATGCTCAGGTCGATCTGCTTCTTCTCGCGATCGACGTTGATCACTTTCACAGTGACATCCTGGCCCTTCTCGACCTTGTCCTGAGGGGTGGCGACGAATTCATGGGCCAGCTCGCTGATATGCACCAGGCCCGGACGCTCTGCGCCGATATCCACAAACACGCCGAACTTCTTGATGCGGATCACCTTGCCCTGATAAACCTGGCCAACCTCGATGCTGTCCCAATCAAGCTCGGGCGGGCGGATCATGGTCACCATGATGCAGCGGCGCTCATGATCGACACTGCGCACCCACACAGTCACACTCTGGCCTTCCTGCAGCACGGTGCGTGCATTGACCACGCCGCGCTTCTTGATCTGGGTGTTGGTAAGCACTGCATCGTATTCCATACCCACATCAAGCACAGCGCCGGTCAGATCAACAGCCTTGACCGTGCCGCGCAGCTTCATTTTCGGTTCCAGCTCATCCAAACTCTGGGGGGTAGTATCACCGTCACTCACGGGGCTTTCGCTCCTTTCCTCACTTGCATGCTTGTCGAGGGGGGATTATACGTCCCACGGTACCCCCTGTCAACGCTTCACAGCCCGATTGGGTGTCGTATGCTCTTCCATATTCAATACATGTATTCAATACAAAGGAAAGCGCTAATCCTGCACGCGCACGTAGGTGCCGATCTCGGCCCAGTTGTAGAGCGTCTGGGCATCCTGGTCGCTCAAAATAATGCAGCCGTAGGATACGGGTGTGCCCAGGTATCCCTCCCACAGTCGGTAGCCGCCGGGTTGGATGGGCAGCGCATGAAAGCCGTTCTGCAGCGGGCCAGCCCAGTAGATGCCCATCCAGTAGGGCATCTGGATCCCCCAGGTCGACGCATAGGCCATTGGCAGCTTGTTCTGGATGGTATACTCGCCGCGCCAGGTGTCCAGGCCGGGCAAGCCCGTGCTGACGACGAAGGTCCACAGGAGCCGATCGTTCTCATACACATAGGCTCGCTGCTCGGATACATCGACGACGATCGCCTTACTGCTGGCCGGCGAGGGGGCCGTGGTGGTGAGCGCCGTCCTGCCGGGAATGGTCAGTACCTGGCCGCTGTACACCAACGATGGGTTGCTGATGTTGTTAGCCTGTGTCACCACCCAGGGGGAGATGCCATAACGGCTGGCGATGCCCGTGAGCGTCTCGCCGGGCTGTACAATGTGGATGCTGCCTGCCTCTCTCGGGGCGTAGGCGGCGCTGGCAGCGTTGGGGGCGCCGGGAATGGTCAGCACCTGGCCCGGGTAAATCTGAGAGGGGTTGAGTAGGTTGTTTGCCACCGCCAGATCGGCGGCGGACAGTTTGAAAGTGCGGGCGATCCCCGACAGTGTATCACCCGCTTGAACAGTGTATGTCCCGCCCGCAGGTGCGGCGGGTGGTTGAGAGATAGAAGAAGGAACTGCGACATCGGTGGCAGGTATGGTCAGGACCTGCCCGGCATAGATGTGACCGTCCCCCTGAAGATTGTTCGCCGCGATCAGGTCTTTTATGCTGATCCCGTAGAACAGACTCAAGCCATACAGCGTCTCGCCTGGCTGAACGGTGTGATAGGAGGCTGGGGCCGCCGCCGTCTGGCCCTGGCTGGCAGTACGGGGAATGATGAGCTGCTGGCCAGCATACAACCAATCAGGGCTGCTCAGGCCATTGGTGGCCATGATCGCCTCTACCGTCACGCCGTAGCGCCGCGCGATTTGCGAGAGAGTGTCTCCCCATGCCGCCACATACACCAGCGGCCCAAAGCCCTCATCATCTCCCTCATCGGCTCTGGCTGTGTTCCCTGCCAGAAGTGCCAGAAACATCAGCATTGCGATCACAGAGAGCTGCCTGTGAAGCCTCATCGCGGCCTTTCCCTGCCTCATCCGAGGGGATGCATCGTTATCTCATAGCCTATCACCGGATCGGGGCATCGGGCAAGCGCGGCTACCCCTTTTTTCTGGATTTTTCACCGGCGCAAAATCCAAGTGCTCGCCAACCCCTGTGCCAGAACAAATGTTCGCGTACCCCCCTGCTGAAGGTGGTTGCGGGAGAAAATGCGTCGCAAAGGTGTTGAAACCAGGTAGCCATCAGAGAGAGTCCTCGGGGCAATGTGCGTGGCATCATGCGGCATACGTTGGTGCTGCACCAGATAAGTATTGATATTGGGCAGTACGGGAACCTACCCCCTCGCGGCGGGCTGCTTATCAGCGGGGCACCATATCGCGCGGCCGCTGAAAACCCGCAGCGCCGATCCGGGCTCCAAACCCCTGACGGCTGCACCCTGCGCTTTACCAGACGCACGCTGTGCTGCAATTTACGCCGATTCGACGAAAAACAGCGCCAACAACACCCCGCAGACCGTCAGGTAAAACGCACCTGGCGGCTTCTGCTGAAAATCAGCCGCGACCTGCGTCCAGCCCGGCGGATTGATCCGCCCCAACACGCCAGGGCTGAGGGACGGCCCCACTCCACTTTCCGAACTGGAGGGCCCATGCTATGATCGAGCCCATGCTAGCTCGACTGATTCGCCTGACCGATCGCATCGGACGCCTGCTTGTGAAGCTGCTGGTCTGGGGAGGCGGGCGTCTGAGACGTCCTTTCGAACCGACTCTCGCCTGGGGAGCTGCGCCGGCCAGTCCCCCCGCCCCTCGCGGCGACGCTCAGATCAGCTCACTCAGCGGGTTGATTGTCTTACTGCTGGCCGCTTTCGTCACGATCCTTCTGTGGGCCAGCAATACGCGGTCCGGCAATCCGATCGTGCGGCTTCTGGCAGTAAACAGCCTGCAGGATTCAGATACACTTCCCTCGGCTGCCCCGCTTGAGCCGGGGGGAGCGCCGCAGGACCGTGAATTCCTGGCCTCCGGGGGAACGGTTGTGTTCTCGATGATCGCCGGAGCGCAGGAAGATTTGTTTGCCATCATTCCCGGTCAGCTTGAGCCGGTCAGGCTGACGGTCCACCCGGAAGACGACCGCGATCCTGTCTGGAGTCCCCGGGGTGATCGCATCGCCTTTGCTTCACACCGGGATGGCAACTGGGAGTTGTATGTCATGGATGTGGCTTCCGGGCAGATAGTGCGCCTTACCTACAACCTTGCCTATGAAGCCAACCCAAGCTGGAGCCCGGATGGCCAGTGGCTGGTTTATGAAGCCTACTACCAGGGCAATTTGGATATCTACGTGATCCGCGCCGATGCCAGCGAAGGGCCATATCCTGTTACCACTCATCCAGCGCCGGACTTCTCGCCAGCATGGACGGCTGAGGCCAGCGGCCGGGAGCTTGCCTTTGTCTCGCTGCGCGGCGGGGATCAGGACATCTACTTGATCTCACTGGATGACCCCAGTGAAGAACGCATTCAGAACCTGACCGCTACACCGACGGTAAATGAGAGCGATCCGGCCTGGTCACCGGACGGAACTCTGATCGCCTACAGCGCGGTGGAGAATGGCATCTCGCTGGTGTATGCTCGCAGCCTGTCAGGGGGTACGCCGATTGCGATCGGGCAGGGGCGCCAGCCCACCTGGTCACCTGATGGTAGCAGCCTGATCTTCATCGCTGACCGGGCGGAGGGTAGCCTGCTGCTCTCCGGCCAGTTTGGCTCCTGGACCACATCAGTGCAGGCCTTTCAGCTTGAGGCCGCTGCGGCCTCCCCCGACTGGGCCCCAGTGCGGCTGCCAGAGACACTGGCGGGGGAACCGGGCGCTGCTGCGGCTACGCCGATCGATCCTGCTTACGAGGAAGTGGCGGTCCCCCAAGAGGACGGAGAAGCACCCTATCTTCTGTACAGCCTGCCGGGTGTGGTGACCGACTCACCCTATCTCAGCGACCGGGTCGATGACTCCTTCGCGGCGCTGCGCGAACATATCAACCGGGTCGCTGGCTGGGATGTGCTGGGCAGGCTGGATGACACATGGTGGGCCATCGATCGGCCTGCCGAGCCGGGGCAGGAGGTCAGGAGCTGGCACAAAGCAGGCCGCGCGTTCGCGCTCGCCCAGGCCTTCAATCAGGGCAGCCCACCGCAAATCGAGGTGGTCCTGCGCCAGGTGGGGCCGGATATGTACTGGGATGTGTACGTGCGCGCCAGCGTACAGGATGGATCTCTGGGTGAGCCGCTGCGTGCGAGGCCCTGGGACTTTGCAGCGCGGGCCAGCGGAGACATCGCGGCTTATGAGGCTGGCGGCCGTCTGAAAGACAGCATCCCTGCCGGGTATTACGTTAACTTCACACGCGCCGCTGCGATGTTCGGCTGGCAGCCAGTTGCGGCAGACAGCTCCTGGCGCTATAACTGGCCAGGTGTGCGGTGGTGGCAGTATGAGAAACGCGATGGCCTCGACTGGTGGTCGGCCATGCTGGAGATCTACTCGGAAGAGAGGCTCCGTGAGGTCTTCGGGCCGTCCTGATGGCATAGGCCGGAGCCGCCGGTTGACCGGGACAGCAAGCCTATGAAACGTTCTGCCAGCTTCACGCTTGTCATCCTGCTGGGCACCATCTTCCTGCTGGCGCTTGCTCTGCGTCCTGCTTCTGGTACGGCAGCCGGAAGCGCGGGCAGCCTGCCGCTGCTCCCCACCATCGACATAAGGGGGCTTCAGGCTGAGGCCGAGGTGATCACGCCGATCCCGACGCCTGCCGCAGCGCCACCGTCATTCCCCACACCGCTGCCCATGCCGGAACTGGGATCGCCAGCGCTGGCGGTTAACGCTGCGGAGCTGCAGGCCCCAGTAGAGGGGAGCGAAGTGGTGCTGGACAGTTCGGCGCCCTCTGCAGAGGGGTGGAACCCGCCAGCGCTCCCTGTCCCGCTTGCCCGCCATCCCTTTGACCATTACTGGATGATCCGTCCGGTAGCTGCAAATTTCCGCAATTCGGGTCTGTCGTACTATCCCTATGGCTCCAATGGGCCGGGTGACAACCTCAGGGTGCATCATGGCACCGATATCTCTAACCCCATTGGGGTAGAAGTGATGGCCGCCGCACCGGGCACGGTGGTGTGGGCAGACAAGGGCCACGTCAACGAATATGAGAGCATCACTGCCTACGGCAACACGGTAGTGATCCAGCATGACTATGGCTATGAGGGGCAGCTGATCTGGACCCTGTATGCCCACCTCGCCGTCATCCTGGTGGACGAGGGTGACCGCGTACAAATGGGGGATGTCATCGGGCTGATTGGCAACACTGGCCAGGTTACCGGCCCGCATGTGCATTTTGAAGTACGCGTAGGTCGCAACTCCTACTATGAGGTGCGCAACCCGGACCTGTGGATGGCGCCCTATGTGGGGACCGGGGTGGTGGCGGGACGCGTTGAAATGTCCAACGGGCAGCCCATCTATGATGCCGAAGTTGAGCTTATCAGTGTCGATAAAGGGTATGTTACTCACCGCACCACAACCTACGCGGGAAGCGGCGTGAAAAGCGATGACAACTGGCGTGAGAACTTTGTCATCCCCGACGTGCCGATTGGGCTGTACCGCGTGACTGTCACATGGGGTGACACCGTCTGGGAGGGCCAGGTTGAGGTGGCTGAAGGGATGACCAACCTGGTCGAGCTGACGATTGCGTCCGCTGCCGCAGGGAGATGAGGCCTGCAGCACAATACAGAGGCACCTGCCGGACGGTGAGTCGTTGCAATCACTACCCGGCGCGATTATACTGACAAATAGAAAGGATCACCGCCTGTTGATAGCGTTATAGTGGTAGGTAGTTGTGTCAGTTACTACTGGTAATTCATTACTTACATTTGAAGAGCTGATCGAGCCATTGGCTGATCTGCCGCTTCACGAGCGCAGCCTGATCCGGCGCGCATACGACCTGGCCCAGGAAGCTCACAGGGGCCAGAAGCGTAAGTCGGGTGAGGATTATTTCGTTCACTGCGTGGAGGTTGCCCGCATCCTCGTCGATTTGCACCTCGATTCTGCCACAATCGCAGCCGCGCTGCTGCATGATGTCGCCGAGGATACCACCGTTACCATCGAAGAGCTGGAGGAAACCTTCGGTGAAGAGGTCGCCCATTTGGTCAGCGGGGTGACCAAGATCGATCAGATCCCCCTGGAGCGCGAAGAGGGCGAAGCCCTTAAGGGGCGCCCGCGTGACCGTGAGGCTGAGTATCTGCGCAAGACCCTGCTCGCCATGGATGAGGACATCCGGGTAATGCTAGTCAAGTTAGCCGATCGGCTGCACAACATGCGGACACTGGGTCACCTCTCGCGTGACCGCCAGATCCGCATGGCGCGCGAGACCATGGAGATTTTTGCGCCGCTGGCCAGTACGCTGGGCATCTGGCAGATGAAATGGGAGCTGGAGGACCTGGCCTTCCGCTACCTCGACCCGGAGCGCTATAAGATGATCGCCGGGATGATCGCCGAGCGGCGGGCCGACCGTGAATACTATGTTGACCAGATCGTCAAGCGCCTGAAGGAAATTCTGACCCAGCACGGTATTCAGGCCGAGGTGTCCGGGCGATCCAAACATATCTACAGCATCCATCGCAAGATGGAACGGAAGGGGCTTTCCTTCGATCAAATCTTCGATGTGCGGGCCGTCCGCGTGATCGTCCCCGACAAAGTCACCTGCTATCAAGTCCTTGGCATTGTCCATGAAACCTGGCGCCCGCTGGCAGGGGCCTTTGACGACTACATCGCAGCGCCTAAAGACAATTTCTACCAGTCTCTGCACACCACTGTGATTCTCCCGGATGGCAAACATCTGGAAGTGCAGATCCGTACTCCTGAGATGCACGAGCATGCCGAATATGGGATCGCGGCGCATTGGCGCTACAAGGCAGACTCCCACGAGCGCGACGAGGCATTCGACCGGCGTATCAAGCACCTGCGCGAGCTGATCGAGGTCGGTCGCAATGTCGACGACCCCGGCGAGTTCATGGATATGATGCGCAGCGATGTGTTCAAAGACCGAGTGTATGTCTTCACACCGCGCGGCGACATTATCGATTTGCCGTATGGAGCCACGCCGATTGACTTTGCCTACATGATCCATACCGACATCGGCAACCGCTGTCGTGGGGCAAAGGTGAACGGCAAGCTCGTCCCACTGGATTACACACTCCAGGTGGGTGACCGGGTTGAGATCCTGACTTCCAAGCGGGGCGGCCCCAGCCGCGACTGGCTTAACCCCAGTCTGGGTTATGTGACCACCAAGCGTGCCGCCTCTAAGATCCGCCAGTGGTTCCGCCGGCTGGACCGCGAGAAGATGCTTGCGCTGGGGCGTGAGATTCTCGACCGCGAGCTTAAGCGCTTGGGCGAGGAGAAGATGCCGCACGATCAGGTAGCGGTCCTTTTCGGGCTCAGCACCGAAGACCTGCTGGAGCAGCTCGGCTTTGGCGATATTCACCCTCAGCACATCGCCACCAAAATCCTGGAGATGGAGCGCCGCCAGAAGCAGGAGGAGTCGCTTCTGGAGCTCAGCACCAGGCCCGCTGAGGCGCAGCCGGCAGGTTCAACTGTCACTGAGGGGGTGACGATTCAGGGAACCGGTGGGCTGCTCACCAACCTGGCGCGCTGCTGCAATCCGGTTCAGGGCGACGAGATCATCGGCTACATCACGCGTGGGCGCGGGGTGACTATTCATCGCAAGGACTGCCCTAACCTGCTCAGTCTGGCCCCCGAACGCCTGATCGCGGTGGAATGGGGGGTCAAATCAAGCCAGGAGCGCTACCCGGTCCCCGTTGTGATCCAGGCTTATGACCGCGAAGGTTTGATGCGCGACATTGGCGCAGCAGTTGCCGAGGAGCGCATCAACATGCGTAGCGTCAGCATCTCCACCGAGAATCACGTCGCCACCTTCCAGATGATCATGGAAGTGACCAGTGCTGCTCAGTTGAGCCGCATCCTGACCAAGATCGAACGAGTGCCCAACGTGATCGATGCCCACCGGCGCACCTCCTGAGATAAAGCAGGCCCCACATCCGGGGCCTGTTCGTTATTAGCGACGTTCTTCCGGTTGAGGCTCTTTCAGTCCAGCACCCGTTCTTTGATCGCTGCCAGCAGGCCCGCCCCCACCGCCTCACGTGCCCGCAGGATGGCGTTCTTCATCGCCAGCGCCGTCGAGCGGCCGTGAGCGCTGATCACGATGCCATCCAGGCCAAGCAGTGGCGCGCCGCCGACCACCTCTTCGTTCAGCCGCTGGCCCACCCGATCAAAAGCGGGCCTGGCCAGCAGCCCGCCCAGACTCGTCAGCAGCCCGGCCTTGATCTCCTGGCGCAGCAGTGTCCGCATCGCCCGGATTGCCGCCTCAGACGATTTGATGAAGATGTTGCCGGTGAAACCGTCGTGGATCACCACATCGGTCATGCCGGCGAGAAGCTCCTTCGGCTCCGCGTTGCCAATGAAATTCAACGATGGCATGGCCTTGAGCAGCGAGAAGGTCTCCTTCACCAGGTCGTTGCCTTTCGAGTCCTCCTCTCCGTTGCTCAGCAGAGCCACGCGTGGCCTTTCGATGCCCAGTGCCAGCTCGGCGTAGAGGCTGGCCATCTGCGCGAACTGTACCAGGAACTCGGGCTTGCAATCTGCATTGGCGCCGATGTCTGCTGCGATCAGCCGGCCTTCAATAGTGGGGATGATCGCGGTGAGCGCGGGCCGCTTGATCCCCCTGATGCGTTTGACAGTATACAATGTAGCCACGGTGAGCAGGCCGCCAGTGTTGCCTGCGGATACAAACGCGTCAGCGGCCCCATCACGAACCAGGTTCAGCCCAACATGCATGGTGGAGTCGGGCTTCTCACGGGCCGCTTCGGTCGGTTTGTCCAGCATGGTGATATCCTGGCTGGCTGGCACGATCTCCAGCTTAAGGCCGCTCACATCGTGTTTGCCCAGCTCCGCCTCCAGCAGGGCAGGCGGGCCAACCAGGCAAATCTCGTCGCCCCATTCGCGAGCGGCCATCACTGCACCGGCAACGTCCGGGACAGGTCGGTTATCGGTTCCCATGGCATCAACTGCGATTCGCATGCTACTCTCTCTTTCAATCTGCCAGTAATGGGCTAATATTATCACAGGCACGTGTCCTGCGAACAGGGTTACTTTTATGCAAACTGGTTTTACGCTCTACTCGATCGGGCTGATTCGATCACCCTTCAGTAACCGGGAGGGTATGCCCATCCAATCTGCCCGATCTGAGGTGCCGGGCCAGGTGGAAGTGGATGATGCTTATGTTGAAGGGCTGCTGGACATTGAAGGCTTCTCTCACCTGATCCTTTTGTATCTTTTCGATCGGATCGGCGAGCCACAGCTGATCGTCAGGCCGTTCCTCGATGATAAGCCTCATGGTGTGTTTGCCACACGTCATCCCGCCCGGCCTAACCCGATCGGGCTTTCAGTTGTGGAGCTGGTGGGGCGCAGTGCGAACGTGCTCCACATACGCGGCGTCGATGTGCTGGACGGCACACCGCTGCTTGACATCAAACCCTACGTCCCACAGTTCGATCACCATGCCGTCACACGCACTGGCTGGCTCAAGGGCCAGGAGGATTGCCGCCCCTGGCGTTCGAAGTATCGATGAAACCCGTCAGGCAGTCAGTTGGGGGAGATCACGCCGAAGGTGTCATCTTCCTCATCTGAGCGGGCCTCCTCGCGGCGGATCATGAGATCCAGCAGCAGCAGCTCGCGCCGTAAGATCACCTGCTCTGCCCGCAGCAGCGCGGCCAGATTATCGATGGTGAGCAACTGCTGCTTCTCCTCCAGTGGGAGCGGAAGGGCTATTGCCGTCAGATAAGCCAGGCTGACGCCATCCGATGGCAGATTATCCAGCGGGAATGACGTCCCCACGGCAGCGGTGAATGTCTCCAGGTAGCGCCGTAGCGCAGCGCCGATTTCTTCAGTCATTCGGGCGGTGCCGGGCGTCTCATCGCTCTCAATCGGGATGTCCTCGACCATCCCAACCAGATAGGGCTGATCATGACGCAGTTCGTGGATCTTAAACCGCTGGTAGCCAACTGCGTGTATATCCATTCGACCGTCGGGCAGACGCTCAACATGAGTTACATAAGCCGACGTGCCGATCGGGTGCGGCACAGCCTCGCCACCCACCTCCACACCCTCGTGGATCAGCACAACGCCAAAAGGCTGGTTATGCCGGATGCACTGGTTGATCATCAACCGGTAGCGCGGCTCGAAGATATGCAGCGGTAGCACCATGCCGGGGAACAGCACAGTGTTCAATGGGAACAGCGGAAGCTCTTTCACCGTTTTGCCACGCTCTATCACTCCTGGCCGGTCACGCTGGCCACCGCCCGAAAACTTTGACAGCCCTATACTGCATGTTATAATTCTGACGCCTGATCAATTCCCGATCAAGGCAAAGGCCCCGGTGGCGGAATTGGCATACGCGGTAGGTTGAGGGCCTATGCCCTTTGGGCGTGTGGGTTCGAGTCCCACCCGGGGCACTCCGGCGCCTGCATGAGCAGGCGCTTTCTTTAATACGTCTATCCCGTCCGCAGCGTACGCGGATCAGTGGCCTGCAGCATAGCCCACAGGCGCGCCACCAACCCGATCAGGTCGGCGGTGTAGCTGTTGGCGTAATCCTGGGCCATACGCTGTGCCAGGTCGATCCGTCCTGCTTCTATCAGGGGCTGCACATGGGGCCGGAAGTCACGCATGGTGACGATCATCCTGCCCTGATCATCTGTCATGATGCCCCATACCAGCACCTTTGTATTGCCATCGTCTTTGGCACTCATGAAGCGTGACAGCGACGATCCGCTGGCTACACGCCCCACGTTGGAATAAACCTCATCGCCGCGGGCGATCTCATTGACCATTGGGGACAGCTCGGCGATGCCCTTAACAGCCTGCTGGATCAGGGGCGGCAGGTGCGGCAGCAGCTTGAGGATGGCAATATTCACGCTCTCACCGCGCAGCGCCACCTCCTTTGAATCATCAAGGATGAAGCTGAACTCCTTCAGGGTTTCTACCAGCCGACTGCGTTTGCGCACAAACTCATCGTAGGCTGCGAAGCCCTCCGGCGTTGTGGGCGGATCGTGACGGCGAAACGCCTGGTATGCCTCCCAGCTTTCATCCCAGGCCCACACCAGTCCGGGTAATGGGTTACGGAAGGTCAGCGGGAAGATGCGCTCGCGCGGCTCAACCGGTGATGCATCAACCGGGATTAGCAGGGCCGGGTTCTGCCGTCTGCCTCGCAGCAGAGAACGTGCCACCGCACGAGCCGCCCGGCGCTCTGCTTCCGTGCCTGCCCCTGCCGTGAATGCGTCGATCTCTGCCTGCACCTGCGCTGACGGCCGGTAGTGGGCGGCATGGAAGATGCGCGTGGTGACCAGCAGGTCGTTCACCGTCAAAGCGGTGTCATATTCTTTGAGCAGCATAGCACGCAGCTTAAAAATCTGCGAGATATCATAGATAACCGTTTCTGCGGACACCTCGGGGACCTGTCGCCTGCGCCGCGCCTCGCGCAGAAAATGCTGTGTCGGCTCCAGATCCAGAGGGCGCGGCGTGCTGGTCTGTGCTGGCGCGATGGCAATACAGCGGCGACACCACTGTACGGCGGCGCTGGTCAGCACCTCAGCCATAGCCAAGGACCAGGTGCCGTCAAAAAAGATGTGGGACTGATCGAAAAGGATGCTGCTGTCGGTGCGCATGATGGTTAGGGAGTGGTCACCGATCCCGCGTCTGGCACGGCGCAGCTCGGCCAGCGTGCGATCGCGCGGCTGCTCGTCCCAGTTTAGGATGATCGGCGCACGTGACAAAGCCTCAACTCGCCGGCGAGTGTGTACGGGCAGCAAACCGCGCAGGCGGCGCTGACAGCGGCGCGGGGTCTCAGCCAGCAGGATATCGACAGCCGGCTCCACCTCCCAGTCATCCTGCGGGGGCTGCTCCAAGATCATCTGGAGCTTGTGTTTGACACTGGCAGCCGGTGCCATGTCCAGGTAACCGACCCATTCTCCCGTATCTGCCTTGCGCAGTTGCTCGCCTACCAGCTTAAGCCTGTCACCGCTGGCAGTGTACAGCTCCCCGTTGATCGCGCGCAGCGGCTGCTGGATACCGCCCGGCCCGTACATCACGGGGTTGCCCTGCTCATCATGAATGGCGACATCGATCAGGTAGTAGCACCCCCCGTAGATAATAGCAATGTAGGCATCCCAGATGGGCAGCGGTTCCCGGTGATCCATGAAGCGGCCCGGCAGAATGCGTGCAAGCAGCGACATTTGCGCCTGGAACTGGGTTCGGGCCGTCTGCCTCAGCTCGGTGTAGCTGGCGACAACCCGACCCTGAAGGGAAACCGGCAGGCGGTCGAGCCGAGGCTGGATGAACCGATCGAATGCCACCCGGCGCATGTCGGCATAAGTGCCATTGAGCGGCGCTGTATAGGGGCGCTCAAGCTCCCACTGCCGCTGTAGCCGGGCGAACAGGGCATCGTGCTCCACGCCCACTTCGGCGGCGGCCTCCTGCACCAGCCGCAGGAGAGTCCATTCATCCCATACCACACCCATCAACGTCTCATAGCTCCACAGGAACTGGATGACCGTCATCACCCAGGCGGTCAGGTCGTCGAGTTCGGTTGCCTGTGGAGGGCGGTGCTGGTGGTAGCCAGTTGTCTCATTGGTATGATGGGCCAGATCCTCTCTCAGGCCCGAATAAAGGTAGAACTGCCACGAGCTTTCAGGGTGTGCCCGTGGCTGTTTTGTGATCACCTGGTGCAGCCGCTGGTAGAGATCAAGCAGGAAGCCGGGGATGATGATCAGTGCCGTGTACAGCAGGAGCGGTCCAATGTCAGAGAGCCGGAATCGTGGCTGGTCAGCATTCGGCCAGATGTAGCGCGCCCGAACCAGCGTCCAGCCGCTGCGGATCATGCCCCGCAGGGTTCCGGAAGCGAAAGAGGAGGCGTTAGGTCTGGCAGTGTTAGGCATACGGGCGTTTTCTGTAATGGCAGGCCGCGACTCAATCTGGCTCGATCCTAACATCACATGAGATGCAGTGCCAGCAGGGGGCCTGAGCAGGCCGCACTCAGGGGCGCCGGGCTGCGGCAGATACGGCCGTGAGCAACATCTCAGGCTGCCTGCGGTAGCTCTCCCAGGGGATGCGCCCGGCCGCGATATCGGACAGGGTTAGGGCCAGGGCATGATTGACCGGCGCATACCGCTGCACCGCCTCAGCCCCGCGCACGATCGCGCCGTTAAGCCACGCCACCTCTGTGCGGCGCTGGCCGTTGTGCAGGCTGGCTTGAAGCGAAGGCATCTTTGCCCCACGCCCTCCGCTCACCTGTTTGTGCAGCAGCGCCCGCAGCAGCGCAGAAGGCAGGGCACGGATTGCCAGCGCCAGAGTGCGGGCGGGAGCCCCGGGCAGGTTCACCACCGGGATGTGCTGCAGGCTCATGATATCCAGTGCCTCACGCAGTGCCTGATACTCCACCTGGAACAACCGTCTATCGCTAAAAACCTCACCCGGCGTCATATCCAGGATGGCGCACGTCGCATTGCCAATCAGATTCAGCAGCAGCTTTGACCATTTCAGGGCCTCTGCATTACGCAGCACCACCAGCTTTAGCCCCGTCACACGCAGGGCAGATTCGACCGCTGTCGCTGCCGGGACACTGGATGCGATCGCCACCCCCCGCCGTCGCTCCTCGACAACCAGGCCCGGCTCGGCCAGGGATACAGGCGTTGTCAACGTGCCCGCGATGACCTGCTCAGTGCCAAACGCAGCCCTCAGGGAGTCCTCGGCGCCGATGCCGTTCTGAAAGGAGACGATCGGTGGGACATCGGTGAGGCGCTGCTGGATCTCGAAGATGGCCGTCACTGTATCATAAGCCTTCATAGTGAACGCGATCAGGTCATGGGGGCGGCTGAGAGCCTCGTCGGGGGTGTCAACAGCCTCGATTGAGCGAACGGTGTGCTCCCCGTCGATCAGGCGCAGCCGCAGACCATGGGCGCGCACCGCGTCTGCCATCGAGGAGCGGCCAAGCAGTGTGACTTCATGACCCGCCAGGGCCAGATGCCCCCCCAGATATGAACCAACTGCGCCGGCCCCATAAATTAAGATGCGCATTGCCACCTCTTGCTTTTGCTATTCTTAGTAGATAGATCGTAGCGTGTGCCGCACTGCTCCGGCAAAAGCAACGAGGCTGACACAACCGTCAGCCTCGCCGATCGATTCTGCTGCTTGCTACTTTAGGGGAGATCGGGGATGTAGTTAAGCCATTCCACCCCCAGGTCGACGGCGGCTTCCTCACGCCAGGCGCTGATCTGCTCAGAGAACTGAGATTGTTTCTCAAACTCACGTTCTCCCTCGCTCAGCGGCACAGTCTGGCGGTCATACACCTTGATGATGTGCCAGCCGAACTCGGTGCGCACTGGCTCGCTGACCTCGCCAACGGGCAGGGTCTGGGCCACCGCATCGAAAGCGTCCACAAACTGCCCGGCGGTGCTCCAGCCCAGATCGCCGCCCTTGTAAGCGTTCGAGGTGTCATCGGAGACCTCCGCGGCAACCACAGCGAAGTCCTCCCCGCCGCGAATGCGGGCCAGGGCCTCCTCGGCCTCAGCGCGAGCTGCTTCGTAGGCCGCTTCGATCTCCTCATCGGCTGCATCCGAGGCATATTCGGCCCTGATCAAGATATGGGCCACATGGGTCTTGACCTGCGTCTCCGGGATATTCGGTTCGAATTCCTCATAGAGCCGCTCGGTGATCATGATGCTGCGCGTCCCCTGTATCCACAGCTCGCGGACGCGTGCCTTGGTCAGGCCGGTGCCGTTGGCCACCTCAGTGATCTGCTGATCAAAGAGCTGCTCAAACCCGGCTGCATCGAGCGGGGTGGGGGTGGGCTGCGGCTCCAGCGTCGGCGTGGGGGTAGGCGGCCCGCTGGGGGTGGGCGTAGGGGGGGCAGCCGTGGGAGTCACGCCGGGCACAGGCGTTGCGGTGGGGAAAGGCGTGGGCGTGAAGACAAAGGTCGCTGTTGCCGTCGGTGCCAGTGTGGGTGACGGGATCGCTGTGGCAGTTGGGGTAGGCTCCGGCTCACCGGCGTCATACCCGAAGCCCAGCTCAATGCGCTCCTGAACCTCCGCGTCGCTGATCTCAATGCCCGCCTCGGCTGCCTTCTTCGCCAGGATGCGGTCATCCACCATGGCCAGCAGGATGTCCTGAGCGAAGGTTGCCTCGTCAAACTGCACGCCGAACTGGGCCAGCTGGTCAGGCGGGATGCTGCCATAGCGCAGGTAGTAGCCGAACTTGACATTATCCTGAAAATCCGCGACGGTGATGTCCTCATCATAAACGGAGAGGAGCACCCGGGCCGGCTTGATGAATTGTTCGTTGATGAAGGCGAACAGCAGCAGCCCGACGACGACCACAGCCACCACAATGGTGGAAAGGGTGACGATGCGCTGCATCCGGGCTTCGCGCCTGGCACGCGATAGAGATTTGCGCGTTGGTGCCGGCTTGGTTGGGACTTTTGCCATGTGGCATTTTCTCCTTGGCAGGCGCAGACAGGGCATAGACTGAGCGTCTACGCCCTGTTTAGCATGCGCATGACCCTGTTAGTCTTCCGCCGAGTCATTCACAAAGGGGAGCAGCGCCATATGCCGGGCGCGCTTGATGGCTCTGGCAACCATACGCTGCTGCTTGGCCGAGATGCCGGTCTGGCGGCGTGGGCGGATCTTGCCACGGTCGGTGATAAACTGCCGCAGAGTATCCAGGTCCTTGTAGTCTAGCCGGGGGATTTTGCTGAGCTGCTCTGCATAGAAGGAGCGCGCCCGCCGCCCGCGACCGACGGGGCCGCGGCGTCGCCCAAAACGTTCTCCGCGCTCATCCTCCTGCTCTTCAGAAAAATCGAGATCGTCATCATCGTCGCGACGATAGTCGCGGTTTCTCTCCTCGCTCAAGGTTCCTGCTCCTTTTTCTTCTTGTCAGATATCGCCTGCAGGTGATGTTAGAAGGCAAAGCGATCGTCTTCTTCCTGAGGTTCATCCTCCGGGCCTGCGCTTGCCATGATGTTATTGCGCCGGTCCCCCAGTACGATCATCTCGCTGGCCACCAGCTCAGTCCGGTAATGCTTCTTGCCTTCTTCGTCTTCCCATCCACGCGTTTGCAGCCTGCCTTCAACATAGACCTGCTGGCCTTTAGTGAGATACTGGTTACAGATTTCCGCCAGGTTTCCCCAGGCAACCACGTTGAACCATTCGGATTCCTCGTGGCGCTCACCCTCGTTCGATGTCCATGTGCGGGTGGTGACAACACTGAACGATGTCACCGGACGGCCACTGGGGGTGTACCGCATCTCAGGGTCACGCCCCAGATGCCCGATGATCATAACCTTATTCAGGCCTCTCATAGATCTCTCCACCAAGTGCTACCAGCAGCCAGCTCAATCAACAATAGTCTCAAGACTCGATTGTATGCAGATCCCACAGCCCGGACGATCCAGCCGCCGGGCAGGCCGGGTCACTCGTCTTCGCGCAGAACGAGGTAGCGCAGCACGTTTTCGTTGATCTGCATCAGACGCTCCAGCTCAGCGGGGGCGTCCGGTGGCAGTGCGGCTTTGAAGAAGGCGTAATACCCATCGCGCTGCCGGTTGATGGGGTATGCCAGGCGCTGCCGACCGCGGCGATCGATACTCTCAACGGTGCCGCCGCGAGACGTGATCTGCTCGCCTATGGTCTCGATCTGGGCAGCAATGTCCTCATCACTCAGGTCTGCACGAATGATGACGCCCACCTCATATAGACGTGTGCTCATAGATGTTCTCCTTTCCACGGGATTGCCTTGTGCGCAACCCGAGGGTGGGTATCACAAAGCGGAAAGGTCAGCAAATGAAGTATTCAGTTGACTGACGGCCTAGAGTTTAGCATATCTGCTGGCCTGCGGCAACGTTTTGCCCTATTTGGAAAAGCGGCACCCTCGATCGCAGGCGTGTACAGTGTGCCTTTACATCGAAAAAAGTATTGCCACATCCGGGGCAGATTGCTATAATGGCAGCAGCTTATTGATGGCGATGTAGCTCAATGGCAGAGCAGCGGACTCATAAGCCGTTGGTTACTGGTTCAAATCCAGTCATCGCCACCAGGGACGGCCTCGCACGAGGCCGTCTTGCATTATCTGGCCCAGTTTTTCGGAAAACACGGCCTGAACTGCTATAATCCGCTGGAGGGTAAGCAGGCAAGCTGAAGGAGTGGCATATGCTGCGCAGTATTAGCCCGGTTGAGTTGATTATTGTCTTGGCTATCGTCCTCTTGATCTTTGGCGTTGGTCGCGTGTCAAAGATTGGCGGTGAGCTCGGCTCGGCGATCAGTGAGTTCCGCCGTGGTCTCAAAGGCGGAGACACTGATAAGGGCAGTGCTGAGGATCAAAATCAGGGCCAGGGGTCCTGAGCATTCCCTGGTCATGCATCTATGCAGTTAACAGAACGCCCCTGTCCGGGGCGTTGTGTTACCGATCCATCGCTGAGCGCACTCAGAAAACATACTCTTCGAGCGCAGCAACGCTGTGCCAGCTTTATCCTCTTCGTCAGGAAAGGCGTCCCCTGTGGCAGCATATGAGATAGACGTCAATGCGATGATCGATTTTCTGGTGGGGCTGCTGAACACCCCCAGCCCCACCGGCTTTCACGAGATGGCAATTGCTTATTGTGAGGACCGTTTCTCCAGCCTGCCGGTCAGGTGGGGCCGTACCCATAAAGGCGCGCTGGTTGGCGTCTGGGATGGCCGCTCTGACAGTGCCCCCCGTGCGCTGACGGCTCATGTCGATACGCTGGGGGCAATGGTGGCGCAGATCAAGAGCAGCGGCCGTCTTAAGCTGACCCAGCTTGGTGGCTGGGCCTGGGGGTCTGTGGAGGGGGAAGGGGTTACGATCTACACCCGTTCCGGTAAGACGGTGCGCGGCACCATCGTGCCAACATATGCCTCCGTCCATATCTATGGGCCGGAAGCCCGCGACTTCAAACGCGATGAGGAGGCGTATGAGGTGCGGCTTGATGCACGCACCTCGTCGGCCCAGGAGACAGAGGCTCTGGGCATTGGGGTCGGCGATTTCGTTGTTTTCGACCCGCGCGTGGAAGTGGGTGAGGCGGGCTTCATCCGGTCGCGCCATCTGGATGACAAAGCCAGCATTGCCTGCATCTACGCGGCGGCGCAGGCCCTGGCCGCCGCGGGCCTGCAGCCGGCTCAGCGGACGACCATCCACATCAGCAATTACGAGGAGGTGGGGCATGGCGGCGCGAGCGGCTTCCCCTCCGATCTGGCCGAGCTGCTGACCGTTGACATGGCAGCGGCGGGCGGCCCCCAGAACTCCGACGAGTTCTCGGTGGGCATCTGTGTGAAGGACAGCGGTGGCCCGTATCACATCGAGATGCGCCGCCGTCTGGTACAGCTCTGTGAGCAGGCGGGCATCCCCTATAAGCTGGATATCTACCCATACTACGGCTCGGACGGCGAGGCATTCTGGCGGGCTGGCGGTGATGTGATCGTGGGGCTGGTTGGGCCAGGTGTGGATGCCTCACACCATTACGAGCGCACCCACGTAGACAGCGTGGTCGCGACCGCCCGGCTGCTGGCCGAGTATCTGCTGGCGGAGTGAGGCAGGCTGTGCTGATCGTCGACGCCCACGAGGATATCGCCTGGAACATGCTCACCTTCGGGCGGGATTATACCAAGAGCGCGCTCATCACCCGCCGCGAGGAGGCCGGGGGCGCCGCGCCGCTGTATAACGGGAACACATTGCTGGGTCGCACCGAATGGCTGCTGGGGCGGGTGGGCATCATCTTTGCCACGCTGTTTGCCGCCCCCGCCCGCTTCAAGCACGGGTTCTGGGATACGCAGTGCTATCGTGATCCTGCCGAGGCTTATCGCATCGCCTCCGCACAGCTTGATGTCTATCATCGGCTTGCTGATGAGCATGAGCAGTTCCGGCTGATCGGCAGCCGGGCAGACCTGGACGAGGTGCTGGCTACTTGGGCAGAGGGCAAAATCCTGAACCAGCGACGCATCGGCCTGATCCCCTTGATGGAAGGTGCCGATCCGATCCAGGAGCCGGAGCAGGCAGAGGAATGGTTCGAACGCGGCGTGCGGATTGTGGGGCTGGCCTGGGAGTCCACGCGCTATGCGGGCGGCACGCATGAACCGGGGCCGCTGACCTCCGCGGGCCGTCGTTTGCTGGATGTGATGGCCGACCTGGGGATGGTGCTTGATGTCAGCCATCTGGCGGAACAGGCATACTATCAAGCCCTTGATCACTTCGAGGGGGTGATTATTGCCAGTCACTCAAACCCGCGCCGTTTCACCCCCACCTCACGCGGTCTTTCCGATGCCATGATCGAGTGCCTGGCTGAGCGCGACGGCGTGATCGGGATCGTGCCATATAATGTCTTTCTGAAACCGGGTACAGTCAAAAGTGATGGGAAGAATGCGGCCAGCCTAGAGGATGTGGCCGACGCGATCGACCATGTTTGCCAGGTGACGGGCAGTGTGGCGCATGTGGGGATCGGCAGCGATTTTGACGGCGGGTTTGGCGCCGAGCACGTGCCGCAGGGCATCGACACCGTGGCCGATCTGCAGAATCTGCGCTACCCGCTGGCCCGGCGCGGTTACTCGGATGACCAGATCGCTGCGATCTTGGGGGGGAACTGGATTCGTGTGCTCAAGCGGGCGCTGCCGTCTGCCTGATCCCCGGCGGCATGACGGATTGGGCCAGGCCATATAGAATTGGGAGAGATGGGATACAGTCTACCCGATGGGCCCGCCGGCAGGAGGTGATTGGTATGAGTCGTCTCGCACAGCTCGGGGTGTTCAGCACTGTTCTAGGAGTGGTGATCCTTTTTATGGGGCTGTTCCCTGGCGCAACCGGCGCAGAGGAAACACCGGGGATCGGGCTGGCGCAGATCAGCGCGATCCTGGTGGGGCTGGGTCTGTTCGTGCTGGGGGCCTATGTAGTGCTTTATGCGATGATCCACATTGGCAGGCCGCGCACCCTGGTGCGTGATATCGGGGTGCGGCTGGGGGTCACCGGGCTGCTGGTTGCGGCCTCAGCCACTCTGGCAGATGTATTTGGATTTGGCTCCCACACTGGCGAGGAGGGCGTGCTGCTGGGCTGGCTGCAGGCTGTCGGCCTCCTGATCGGGTTCCTGATCGCGGCGATCGGGGTGCTGGTATACGGCTCGGTGCGCTATCCGTAAAGAGTGCCTGCCTTTTCAAGCAGGCTTAACGGACGCAAGGACAGAGTGCCGGGAGGGCGTCATGGTGCTGTATGCATTGCTGAGCATATATCTGCTGCTGGTGATCGGCGTGCTGCTGTGGATGGCGGTGATCGGGGCGCGCTTCAAAGGGACGCTTGGACAGGCGCATCCGCCCGCCGAGCTACCTCTGGTATCGACCATTGTGCCTGCCCGCAACGAGGAACGCAACATCGGGCGCTGCGCGCGCGGCCTGGTCCATCAGGATTACCCCAGCCTCGAACTTATCTTTGTGGATGACGACTCGAAAGACGCGACACCGGATATCCTGGCGCGGTATGCCGCGCAAGACTCACGCGTGAAGGTTGTGCACACCGGCGGCAAGCCCGATGGGTGGAACGGCAAGCAGTGGGCGTGCCATTCAGGTGCTGTGGAGGCATCCGGTGAGTGGCTGTGCTTTATGGATGCTGATACCTACGCCGAGCCGGGGCTGATCACCCGTACCCTTGCCTTTGCCATCAGCCAGGGGATCGATATGCTGACGCTCCAGCCCTGGTATGAGATGCAGGGATTGTGGGAGCGCATTGTGCTGCCCGCCGGTCTGCCGCCGCTGCTGCTGGTTTTCCCGCCCGATAAGGTCAACGATCCGAAATCCCGGCTGTCGATGGCTAACGGCCAGTTCATCCTGATCCGGCGCCAAGTGTATGACGCCGTTGGCGGGCATGAAGCAATCCGCCAGCGCATGATGGACGATTTCTCGCTGGCCGAGAACGTCAAGGGGGCCGGCTACCGGCTCTATGTGGTGGATGGCATGGATGTGATGCGCGTCCGGTTGTACCGCAATCTACGTGAGATTCGCTCCGGTGCGCTCAAAGCTGCTGTTGAGGTATCCGGGGGCTGGCGGGTCTCCACGCTGGCGCTGATTGCCAACACGCTGATCAACATCCTGCCAGTAATTCTGCTGGCCTGGGCGTTCCTCTCAGGGGAACGGCAGGCCGCTCTGCTGCTCGGGGCGCTGGTGCTGTTCCAGGTTTTCTATTACGGCGCGATCCGCATGGTGGGATTCCGCATGCCGCCCTGGACGGCGATCACCTACCCGGTGGGCAACCTGATCGTCAACGCGATCCTGCTGGATGGCATGTTCCGCGTCGCAACCCGGCGCCGCATCACCTGGAAGGATCGAGATGTGATGGGGGCGCCCGTCATCACGCTGCCGATCAAGCGCGCCGACGACCAGCCCGGGCAGGGCCAGGCCTAGAAAGACGATCTCTGTGTGGCGTTCCGGGGCGGTGCGAGTTGGCCGACTGGGTGGGGTGGCCATCGATGTCCATCTCACCTTCGGGCTGGTGTTGATCTGGGGAGGCTGGCAGGGATGGGTGCAGATCGGGGGCTGGCGAGGCGCCCTGTACGGTGTCGCGGGGATGCTGCTGCTGTTCGGCAGTGTGCTGGCGCATGAGCTGGGCCATGCCTGGCAGGCTCGCGCCCTCGGCCTGACAGTTCGTCACATTCTGATGCTGCCGATCGGCGGCGTAGCTCACCTGGAGACAACTCACTTCGACCCCTGGCAGGAGCTGCTTTTCACACTGGCCGGGCCGTTGGTCAACCTGGTGCTGGCGCTGATGCTCGGGGTAGCGGCCTACTGGGTCGAGCCGTTTGACCCGCTTAATTGGCGTGAGCAGATAGCCTTCCTCAGCCAGCCCGGGTTGGGCACCCTGCTGCGCTTTCTGTTCTGGGTTAATGCCTCCCTGTTTCTGTTCAACATGCTACCGGCCTTTCCCATCGATGGTGGGCGCATCCTGCGGGCTGCACTGGCGATCCTGACCAGCTATGCCACCGGAACACAGGTGGCACTTAGCCTTGGATATTTGATGGCAGGGGCGGCGCTGGTGGTTGGAGTGCTCGGGCCCACCCCCTGGCAGGGTATCCGCCCAGTGCCGCTGCTGATCCTGCTGGCGCTGATCGTGAGCATCGGGGTGCGCTATGAGCAGGTGTATGTGCGGCTTCAGCGTGCACTGATTCGGCTTGAGGTGGCCGATATCCTCCGCCCGGCGCAGCAGGCGCTTGCCCCCTCGCACCGACTTACCCGCAGGCTCGCCGCTGCCTTTCTGAGGCATGAATATACACTGCCGGTGTTTATCGACCATCGGCTGGTGGGCCTGCTCTCGTTCCGGGATATCCGCCGCGCGATCCGCTCATTGAAGGAGGATGCGACAGTGGCTCATTACATGCGGACCGTCTTTCCGATTCTCCAATCGCGCGATACATTATGGGCTGCCTTGCAGGAGATGGAGCAGTATGACATGGACGCCCTCCCTGTCTTTGAGAAAGAGGAATTCCGGGGCCTGGTAACACTTGCTGATATTCAGAATGCCTGGCGGATCACGCCCCGTCGTGCCAGGTAAGCCGTCAGGTGGAGTTCAGGAGAGAATCTATCACAATGATGTCACAATCCTCTCACCCCCTCATCACTGGCGAGAAAGCCGCTACCCTCATCGCGCGGGATGCCCGCGTGATGTCAACCTCGAATACGCGCCCCTACCCGCTTGCGATCGATCACGCTCGCGGCGCGGAGGTGTGGGATGTGGACGGCCGCCGCTACATCGATTTCATGGCCGGTATCGCGGTTACCTCGACTGGTCACTGCCACCCGGAGGTCGTGCAGGCCATCAAGGACCAGGCCGATCGCTTCCTGCACATCTGCCTCTCTGACTTCTATTTTGATGTGGCCGTCGAGCTGGCCGAGAAGCTGAACGAGATCGCGCCCTTCAAAGAAAACGCGAAGATGTTCTTCACAAACTCTGGCACAGAGGCGATCGAGGCAGCCATGAAGCTGGCGCGCTATCACACAGGGCGCCCCAACCTGATTGCATTTCACGGTGCGTTTCATGGCCGAACCATGGGGGCGCTCTCACTGACAGGCAGCAAATACATACAGAAGAAGGGCTTTGCGCCCTTCGTGCCCGGTGTGACGCATGTTCCGTATCCGAATGAATACCACCCGGTCATCCACAAAGGCCGATCCAGCGATTACGGCGAGGCGATTGTCAACTATATCGAAAAGGTGGTTTTTGCCACCCATGTCCCGGCCTCAAGTGTGGCTGCGATCTTCGTCGAGCCAATCCAGGGAGAGGGCGGCTACGTTGTCCCTCCACCGGGCTTCTTCCCTGCGCTGCGCGATCTGTGCGATCGGCATGGCATTTTGCTGGTGGTCGATGAGATACAATCGGGTGTCGGGCGCACCGGCAGGTGGTGGGGCATCGAGCATTTCGGTGTTGAGCCAGACATTTTCGCCACGTCAAAAGGGCTGGCCAGCGGCATGCCGCTGGGCGCAATGGTGGCTCGCGAGAGTGTGATGACGTGGCAGCCGGGGTCGCATGGCAGCACCTTTGGCGGCAATCCCCTAGCCTGTGCAGCGGCAGTTGCCACACTGAAGCTGGTCGGGGGCGGGTATATGCAGAACGCCGCTGAGATGGGGCAGTATATGATGGATGCGTTGCAAGAGATGCTGCCCCGTCATCCCATCCTCGATCATGTACGCGGCAGGGGGCTTATGATCGGCGTCGAGATCGTCGATGATCGCGACTCGCGAGTGCCCTCTCAGGCGCTACGCGATCAGGTGGTCACTGCTGCATTTGAGCGCGGTCTGCTGCTGCTGGGGGCAGGCACTACAGCCCTGCGTCTGATCCCGCCGCTGATGATCGATAAGCAGTTGATGGATGAAGGGCTGCAGATCCTTGATGATGCTCTGACGGCGGTTGAACGCCGCCTGTAGTGGCTTGGCTCCCGCAATAGAAATATGTAAGAAAGGGCCGCCGACGGAACGGCCCTTCTTTCTTTAAGGGGCCTGCATGTTACAATCAGGTCATGATCGATATCCAGCGTCTGATTCGCCAGCGCGACTATCTGCTCGATATCACCCGCGCCCTGACCTCGCAGCTTGATCTGAACGAGGTCCTGAAGCGCATCCTGCGCCTGGCGGCTGAGATGCTGGGCGGGCAGGCTGGGCTGATCGCCCTGATCGAGGAGGAAGGCTTCCGGCTGCGTGCCAGTGTGGGCATTCCGTCCGCAGTAGCAAGCCACTTCCGGCTACTGCTTACCGACATCCCACGTGAGGACATCGCCAGCTTCAAAATCCCTGAACTTGAGCAGAAGTTGCGACTTGTGGCCGAGCAAACGGGGATCGAGTTCCGGCAGGTGGTTGCGCTGCCGATGACCTTTGGCGGTGAGATGGTGGGTGTGGTGTATATCTTTCGCGAGTACGGCACCGGCTTCACCCCCAACGAAGTGCGCCTTTTGCAAAGCTTCGCGGATCACGCTGCCATCGCGGTGCAAAATGCCCGGCTCTACGAGAAGGCGCTGACAGAGCGGCAGCGGCTGGATGCCATCCTGCGCCACAGTGCAGACGGGATCATGATCCTCCGCAACAACCTGACGGTGGAGAGCCTGAACCTTGCCCTGGCTCGCATGACAGGAATCAGTGTGGAAGAGGCTCCCGGCCTTCATCACGACGATGTGATCCGCTGGGCGAAGCGCGAGACCGGCATGGACCTGAAGGAGGCTGTCGCCGGTGGATGGCCGCTTACCGCCCACAGCGTGCTTTATGTGGAGGGCGATCTGCTGCATACCAGCGGCTCAACTCTCAGCATCGGCATCACCTATGCACCTCTGTTCGACCACACCGGGCAGTTCCGCAACATCATTGCGAATGTGCGCGATATCACCCGGTTCCGTGAGGCTGAGGAGGCTAAGGACACTTTCATCTCGGTTATATCGCACGAGCTGAAAACACCGGTCTCTTTGATCAAGGGCTACGCCAGCACGCTTAGCCGCAGTGATGTGGAGTGGGATCGGCGTGTTGTGTTGAACGGCCTGCAGGTGATCGAGGAGGAGGCCGACAAACTGGCCGCGCTGATCGACAACCTGCTGGATGCGACGCGCGTTCAGCTTGGCACGCTCACGCTCCGGCTTTCATCGGTCGCGCTTGATCGCCTGGCCGAGAAGCTGGTGGAGACCTTCCGCACGCAGACGGATCGGCACACGATCCGCGCCGAGTTCCCGCCCGACTTCCCGGTCGTTGAGGCGGATGAGCAGCGCATCGGGCAGGTGCTGTCGAACCTGCTGAGCAACGCCATCAAATACTCACCTGCAGGCGGTGAGATCGTCGTCAGCGGCACGGTGGGGGAATCCACCGTGGAGATTGCCGTCAGCGATCAGGGCATTGGCCTCACACCGGAACAGCAGTCTCTGATCTTTGAACGGTTTTATCGTGTTGAGAATACGCTGACCAGAGCCACACAGGGTGCCGGGCTGGGGCTGTTTATTGTCCGATCACTGGTTGAGGCTCATGGTGGTCAGATATGGGTTGAAAGCGAGTCCGGGGTAGGCACCACCTTCAGATTTACCTTGCCTTTGTCGCGCGGCCCTGACGCGTGATAAAATCGCGCTCCGGCCACTGCGATTTGCCTGTGCCGCGAGCAGCCACAGAGCTGATGAAAGGAAAGTTTTATGTCCAGGCCGTCATCGACTACCATCTCCTGCCCCTCATGCAGGCAACCGTTTAGCGCTGTTATCGAGCAGATCCTTGACACCCGCGTTGACCCTACTGTCAAGGAGCGGCTGATCGAGGGGCGCGTGAATGTGATTGCCTGCCCGCACTGCGGCTATCGCGGGATGGTTGGCACACCGCTGATGTATCATGATCCTGCCAAGCAGCTCGCCATCGTCTATGTGCCGATGGAGCTTAACATGGCAGAGGCCGAGCGCCAGCGCATCATCGGCACCATGACCCAGGCGGTCCTTCGCTCCCTGCCGGAGGAAGCCCCCAAAGGGTATCTGCTCCAGCCTAAAACGGCGCTGACCATGCAGGGGCTGACCGAGCAGATTCTGGAGGCCGACGGCATTACCCGTGAGATGCTCGATCGGGAGCGCCGTAAGGCCGAGCTGATCAACGATCTGGCTCGCGCGGACACGGCACAGCAGGAGCGCCTGATCGCCCAGAATGAAGACCTGATCGACCTTACGTTTCTTGAAATGCTCACCGTAGTGGCCCAGAATGTTGCGCAGTCTGGCGATGCCCGGTTGAGCCTGCGCCTGCTCAACCTGCGCAAGCACCTGCTCGAGACAACCCGGGCGGGGCAGGAACTGCGCCGCCGGGAGGAGGCAGCAGCAGCGGCTAACCAGGAGTTGCAAAGCCTGGGGCAAAGGGTCACCCGGGAGGATTTCGTCGATCTGCTGCTGAGGGCCGCCGAGGATGAATACAAGTTCGAAGCGATGGCCACGATGGCGCGTACCCTGCTGGATTATGGCACCTTCCAGGTCATCGCCGAGCGGATCGCCAGCGCTGATAATGAGGAAACACGTCAGCGCTACACATGGGCACGAGATCGGCTGCTGGAGATCGCAGCCCAGTTCCAGCAGGAGTCTGAGGCAGTGATCAAGCGGGCGGCTGACACGCTGCGCATGTTGATCCAGTCGAACAATATCCCGGCAGCCGTCCGCAGCAACCTCTCGCGCATCGATGAGACCTTCATGGAGGTGCTGCGCCTCAACCTGGAGGAAGCGCAGCGCACCGGCAATGCAGAGGTCGCAGACCGGCTGGCCCAGGTTCAGCAGGAAATCCTGCGGCTGCTGCAGGAATCCTCACCACCTGAGATTCGCTTTATCAACGATCTGCTGTCAATTGAGGACGAAGCCGAGGCCCTGGAAACACTGCGTCAGCGACGCAGCGAAGTGACCGAAGATTTGATCGCGGTGCTCAAAGACCTGAGCGCACAGCTTGAGGACGCAGGCAGCCCGGGGATCGCCCGGCGTGTCAATGTGCTCACCGCAGAGGCCGAGCAGCTTCTCTGATCGCAGCCGGCCCGTAAGTGGACCCTGTTCAAGAAGACTGCCCCCTCTGAGGCAGTCTTCTTAGTTTCCCTGATTGTGCAGTTCTGTGACCTTTGATATGCTGGAAAGGCATGATTCTGCGCAACCAATGCTGTCAACAGGGAGTCTATTCCATATGTACGAGCCATACGGTCCTCGCCCTCCCATGTACTACCGCCCTGAGAAGGACTACCTGGGTGAGGCATTCATTACCCTTCTGCTGTATTTCGTCGGCATGGGGGTAGCAGGGCTTATTGCGAACATCATTTTCCTCAACAATGCGCGCCGCGATCAAAACCAGGGAGTGAACACCCGCAATGTGGGGTGCCTGCAGGTTCTGCTGTGGTTTCAGATCATCAGCCTGGTGCTGGCCTGTGCAGCGGTTGCGATTATTATGCTGCTTGGGGGATTTGCCGCTGTATTCGGCGGCAGCGGCTACTAGCCTGCTTAGGGTGAGGCCTCAAGCGCGGCCAGTAGCCCCGCCCGGCCCACGCGGGCGGCGGGAGCTGCTCCTCCAGCATTCTCAACCAGTGCGGCGACTGCGTAAGTCCGCCCATCTGGGCTGGTGGCGAAGCCGATAAACCAGGCGTTGATCTGCTCCTCCGGCCCAGAGATCGCCACTCCGCTGTGCCCATGAACGGTATAGCCGGGGATTACCGCGGCCTGCGCCCCGCCGCCCTCAACAGCATTTGCCATCAACACTGCCACCGTAGTGGCTGCGCTGCGGCTAATCGTACCGCGCCGGGTGGCTGGCGGAGGCACAGGCTGCCACTGCTGGCCCGGCTCGCGCACGGCCCGGATCAGATGCAGTGGCGGGATCTGGCCGTTGTTGGCAAAGGCAGCAGCCACCTGTACCATATGAAGCGGGCTGACGGTAAGGGTGCTTTGCCCCAGGGCGATCATGGCGAGATCGGTGTCGGCCCCGGGGCTTTTCAGCTCGGCGGCCTCGGTTGTCAGCTCAATTTGGGGCGGGGCCAGCAGCCCAAAATCCGCCAGGGCACGGTCGATCTGCTCTGCCCCCAGCGCTTCGGCGACGGCCTGGAACGGGGCCGGACACCCCCATTCGAACGCATCGGCCAGGGTGCGCACGTGGAGCCGGGCATCTCCTGCGCAGGGCAGCCGCATGGCGTTTACCTCGGCGCTCAGCGGCCCAGCCCAGGCTGTGCCGGCATCTATTGATCCGCTGTTCAGCGCTGCCCCCAGCAGCACGCTCTGCAGGATAACGCCCGGCTGGTAAAGGCCCTGGGTGGCCCGGTTGACAAGCGGGGCTGCCGGGTCATTGCGCAACTGATCCCAGGTGCTGTCCAGGTTGTTTGGGTCATAGGTGGGCTGGCTGGACATCGCCAGGATCTCACCGTCGGGCACACTTACCACCACTGCCGCTCCCTGCCAGCCTTGCAGGGCGGCGTCGACGGCCTGCTGGACCCGCAAATCCAGGGTGATCTGCACATCCCCGCCCTGCTGCGGACGGTTGAGTAGCTCGTTTATCCGGCGCTGGCTCAGGGGGACAAGTGACTCACCGCGTAGAAAGGCATCCCGGGCGGCCTCGATCCCGCCGACCCCATAGGTGATGCTGTAGTAGCCCACCACGGGTGCGGCTGAAGGATAGGGGTACTGACGTACCTGAAGGCTGGTCTCTGCTGATCCGACTGTTTCTGCCAGGACGACACCGTTGCGGTCAACGATCATGCCGCGCCTGATGCGCTGTTCCTCAAGCACCCGGCGCGGGTTATCTTCGCGGATCAACAGCCGCTCCCGTTGGATGATTCCCCAGTAGCCCAGGCCAAGTGCGATCACCAGAAAGGCGGCCAGAAAGCCCTGCCCGATACGCTGAAGGGAATCGCTCATGATGAGACTCCCGTTGTTGCTTCTCTCGGCCACAGGGAGTCGAACAGAGATCTGCTTTTCAGGTCGCTGATGCGCAGCAGCAGCCCCACCATTACAAAGCTGGAGAGCAGCGAGCTGCCGCCGTAGCTGACAAAGGGTAGCGTCACACCCGTCAGGGGGATGATCTTCAGCACGCCGCCCATGATCAGCAGAGATTGGACGCCCAGGGCCACGCCGATCCCGGTGGCCAGCAGCGATTGGAACGGTTGCTCAGCGCAGCGCACAGCCGCTCGCAGGGCGCGCATCACCAGCAGCAGGATACAGACAGCCGCCCCCAGCGCTCCGGCGATCCCCCATTCCTCAGCGATGGCGGCAAACACAAAATCAGAGTGCACCACCGGGATATAAGTGGGCGCGCCAAGACCAACCCCTTCGCCCAGAATACCGCCGGCGGCGAGTGCCAGCAGCGACTGGACGATCTGGAACGCTCGATCGTTGGCCTCCGGCCAGGGGTTCAGCCATGTCTCAACGCGCAGGCGAACCACGTCATACAGCAGGGTCCCCGCAGCCCCTGCAGCCAGCAGGAGTACCATCCCAACGACCAGGTAACCTGCCTGACCGGTGGCGGCATAAAGCATCGCCAGGAAGATCAGGAAGAACAGCGAGGCCGCGCCCAGGTCGCGCTGCCAGATAAGCAGCACCATGCAGAATCCCCACATCAGCAGCATAGGGGCCAGATAGGACAGCGGTGGGATGCGCCAGCGCCCGATGACAACCTCGCTCTCCACAATGATGGTGCGTTTCTCGGCCAGGTAGCTGGCCAGAAACACGATCAGCAGTAGTTTGAGGGCCTCGGAGGGCTGAAAATAGATGCCGCTCACACCGAGCCACAGCCGCGGCGCATAGATATTCCCCGATGGGTTCACGCCAAAGATCAGCGTGGCGGCCAGCAGCGCCAGCCCCAGCAGCAGCCAGGTATAGCGATAGCGCCGCAGGCCCCGCATATCGGGCGGGATCAGAGTCACGGCCAGGCAAGCCGCGCTGCTGATTGCCAACCAGATCGCCTGCCGCGGGCCGAATGCCGGGGCCAACCGGCTAACCAGTGTCAGCCCCCAGCCGGAGAGCAGCAACACCACAGGCAGGATCATCGGGTCGCGCCGGGGGAGCAGCCTGTTCAGACCAAGATGCAGCCCGGCGGTGCAGGCCAGCCAGATCGCCAGCGGCCAGAGTACTGCCGGAGGATCGCCCCGCACGAGACCCAGCGTCAGCCGGTTGAGCAGCACAAACGCGGCGGCCAGTAGCAGCAGCACTCGCTCACGGCGGCTGATGACCTCCGGGGCAAGCTCGGTGGAGGGGAGCAGGCTGGTATATCCCATCGATCTCCGCCTGGCGCTACGCGAAATACTTGCCGATGATGGGGCGCAGTCTGGCCAGCACCTCAGGGGTGATCTTGCGCCGGTCGGTGATGAAAGCCTGCTGCAGCGCGCTGCGGTGGTCGCAGGTCGGCACATGGGTGCTCAGCCTCTCCACGATCAAGACGAGGGCCTTTTGCGCGATCTCCAGGTTGGCATTCAGCGTCTGGACGACCATATCGACCGTGACGGGCTTCTCACTCTCGTGCCACACATCATAGTCGGTCACATGGGCCATCACCGCATAGCACATCTCAGCCTCACGGGCCAGGAACGCCTCAGGCGAGGTGGTCATCCCCACCAGCGACATCCCCATCGTACGGTAGAAGTTGCTCTCGCCTTTGGTGCTGAAACGCGGCCCCTCAATAGTTACAAACACACCGCCTTCATGGACTACGCCGCCCGCCTCGCGCACGCTGCGGGCGACGATCTTGCTCAGGTCCATGCAAAACGGCTCGGCCACGCTGACATGGGCCACGATGCCACCCTCAAAGAAGGTGCGATCGCGCTTGTCTTTGGTCTTATCGACCAGCTGATCGGGCACGACAATATGCCCCGGCGCAAAGTCCTCACGCAGCGACCCGCAGGCGCTGATCGAGATCACCCACTCAACCCCCAGGGATTTGAGTGCGTAGATGTTAGCGCGGTACGGCACTTCGCTGGGCGAGAAGACGTGGCCGCGGCCATGCCGGGGCAGAAAAGCGACCCGCATCCCGTTAACCCTGCCGATCACCACGGTGTCGGAAGGCATGCCAAAGGGCGTCTCAATGTGACGCTCCTCGATATCGGTGATCTGCGGCATGTGATACAGTCCGGACCCCCCGATCACGCCGATCTTAACAGCGTCGCCGCTCACCTCACCCTCCTTTATTTGAATGCTTACCGGGCCGTTTCTAATCTCAGCTTGACGCGGCCAATGCCAATTACATCACCCGACGAGATCACCGTGGTCCCGGTGATCGGCACATCGTTGACGGTTGTGCCGTTGCGGCTCTGGTGATCGTCCAGCCACCACTGCCCCCGGCGATACGTGAGGGTGGCATGACGCGTGCTGGCGAACGGGTCGGGGATGACAATGGTGCTGGTGGGGCCGCGGCCCAGCACGTTAACGCGCTTGAGGGGGAAGCAGATGCCAGCCTCAAGCGGGACCTCATCATCTACTTCGACGACGATTAGCTGATCATGCAGGCTGGCCGCCTCGCTGGTCTGCTGCATCTGTTGGGCCTGCAGATCGCGCCAGATGAAGATCATCAGGGCAGCCAGGAAGCTGTACAGCGCCAATGCGATCAGAATCCGCAGGATCAAGATGAGCACGTCCAGAGGCATAATGCGATCACCCCGCGTCTATATCTGTGTCGGGCAAATAGGGCCGTGTGCTCTCGTGATCGTCAGGGGACACGTCATCTACACTTTCCTCGACATAGATGATCTGGCAACCAGACAGCGCAATCACATCACCCGAGCGTAAGACGGCCTCCCTGACTCGCTGCCCGTTGACGGTGGTGCCACCCCGGCTGCCCAGGTCGAACAGCACATACTCGCCGCCCCGCAACCGGATCTGCGCATGATGGCGCGAGACGCGCGGGTCATCGATGATCAGATGATTGCTTCGATGCCTGCCCAGGTTCGTGACTGCCTCGACAAGCGGGATATGCCGGTCGCCCATGATAAGGGCTGCCGCGCGCGTGGTCGACAGCAGGGGCAGACCGGGCCGCACAAGTGCCTGGGTGGTTTCTGTGCGAGGGGATGAGTGGTGCGCTTCCACATCAACAGTATGTGGAAGGATTCCCTCATCAGTCTCGATGCGCACGTCCGGTTCATGGGCCAGCGTCAGGCCACCTGCGCGGGCCAGGGCCAGCAGATCGGCGGCCAGCTCTACCACGATTGCTGGGTTTCCCTCCAGAATCGCCGCGGCATCCTCGGGGTTAAGGCGCACAAGGTACACATCCGGGGCCAGCAGGGTGCCGGAATCAAGCGGGCGGGCGTGATCCTCCATGGCGCGAGCAAGGCGTATAGCTACCTCTCGCGGGTGCAGCCGCCCGGCGAAGAGCCGGGCAAACCCCCCCTCGATCAGGCGCTGGATTTGTTCCTCAAACCGGGCAATGCGATCATACCTCATACGGGCGCATTATAGCTTACCCCCTGTAAACAACCAAGCGACGCCCACCCGCCGCGAAAACGCCGTTTTGCTGTTGCCGAGAGCACGGGTTTGCGTTACAATCTGCGGCGCTCTGGGGGATAGTTTAATCGGCAGAACAGTGGACTCTGGATCCATTAGTCGGGGTTCGAATCCCTGTCCCCCAGCCATAGACTAAAAGCCCGATCCGCATTGTGGATCGGGCTTTTCTATTCTCAGGACACGCTTAAAGCTACCCAGCAAGAGCCTTTTCGCATGCGCGTTCAAACACGGATGCCAGCCGCCTGACCCCCTGCTCAATGCGGGCCGGGTCGGCGTTGGAGAAGTTCATCCGCAGTGTGTTCGCGCCGCCGCCGTTCGGATAGAACGGACTGCCGGGCACATAGGCCACCCCCTGCTCCACGGCTTCCTTGAGGAGGTCGGTCGCATCGACCCCCGCTGGGAGCCGCACCCAAACAAACAGCCCTCCCTGCGGACGGGTCCACGAGAGGCGGCCAGGAAAGAACACCTGCATCACGTCGAGCATCAGAGTCCGGCGCTTACCATAAACGGCGCGCAGTGTGTCAACGTGCTGTTCCAGGAAGCCGTCGCGGGCCGTCTCGTAGACCACTGCCTGGGCAAACGTGCTGGTATGCAGGTCGCCGTCCTGCTTGGTCTGAGCTAGCCTCTGGATAACTTCGGCTGGCGCGACGATCCACGCCACACGCAGGCCAGGGCACAGGGTCTTGGAGAAGGTCCCCAACTGGATGACATGGCCCGAATCGACTCCCCCTCCCCCGCGACTGTTCCCGCCGCGCGCAGCGTCGGCGGAGCCTGCGTCGATGGCCAGGAGCGGCGCGAGGGGGTCGCCTTCATAGCGCAGCATGCCGTACGGGTCGTCCTCCACGACGGGGACCCCGTAGCGCTGTGCGAGGCGGACGATCTCGACGCGGCGCTC